>Ga0208162_1000826_pt1 | contig 17016 bp, 24 predicted proteins | sample CB_VirMetaG_4_FD_184539 | JGI IMG/M metagenome (GOLD analysis project Ga0208162, IMG submission 184539) | Freshwater to marine saline gradient viral communities from Chesapeake Bay - CB_1508_1M Viral MetaG (SPAdes) (version 4) | ecosystem: Environmental > Aquatic > Marine > Coastal | place: USA... | reverse complement strand
CGTGCAGCAGCAGAAGTGTTCCGCAAGTATGGATTCACAGCATACGCTGGCAGTCGGCTGGACTAGACTGCAACCTCCGTTTGTTAGAAGAACCAACTGTAGCGGCTCAGGTCGCTACTTTTTTTTGAATAATCCGTTCGGTTGGTACGGAAAATAAAAAATAATTTTTTCCTCGGGGGGTCGGATATTATATAATAAAAACAAAGACTTAGCGCAGCGTAGTAGCGATTTAAAAACCAGGGGTTGCAAAATCACCACCTCAAAAGCATAAGTACTTCTCTATAAAAAACTGCGCAACCAAATTTTTACCCTGCAGGACCCATTTCGAGGATATATACAGTGTACACAGTAATACACAGTGTGGACAGTATAGTCTCAAAGCCCAAGTGCGCATGAATGGTTATATAGCAAAGCACACACTAGCTGTTCTACTGTGTACATCTCAAAATTTTTTGCACAAAATTTTTTCTCACTGTAGACCATAAATACTATCACAAGGAGTTCACTATGGTACATCAAGGTTATATCAAACGCAAAACCTCAACAGGTGCAGTTATCAGCAGTCGTTACAGAGGCACAGACTGTATAGCACCGGGATGCAACTTACCTGTGAACACCACTGTATACTACACTAGAGAAGACCGTAATGGTAGATACTATGCTACTAGAGTAGAAACTGAATCTTTTGATTTAGACGACTAAACTCATCTCATCAACTGCGAGTAGCGTTAGCTTTACGAGCTGTCGAGTGTACGAGACATTCAAGGTTAAATACTGTATGAACTATTACTTTGTTTGGGTGCACCGTACCAGCGATGATCCTTTCAACTATCCCTATTTTGGGAAGGTTCAATATTTTCGTACTGAACTACAGTATCATAGATTTGCCATAGTAGAACATCCAGATTATCCAGGACCATATAGAGCAAGGTTTATAGCTACACATTCAAAAGATTCAATGATCAGCTATATAGCACTGAAATACAACCATATACAGTTTGAGTATACACCATTAAATGAGCTAAAATCCTATACCACTTCATACGGCCCCGTACGACACGCCGATAGCTACCGTACGACACGGTGAGATAGTTTTTTGTTTTAACTTGTGGAATAGTAGTGTGGCTTGTGATTGTGCTGAACCGCAAGCAGCTACGCTGCTGTTAGGAAAATGCGTTTACCGCAAGCGGCTTTTGGGCCAGTGCGTTTTGTACAAGCGTCTATATTCAGTCAAGTCACCTTTGTCAGGATTGCGTTCGTGGTTGGGCATACCTGCCCAAGTGTCTACCAGATCTTCATAACACACTGTTCTTGTATACAGTGTACGATAGTAGTTCCACCAATGATATGCTATTTCTAGTGCTAGTGCATTTTTGAGGAATGTGTGTTCGTTGAGTACACCGTCCCACATGATTGCTAAACTGGCTGCTTGTTCTACTCTGTCTCGTCTGTATATGCCTACAAACTCAGTGACGCTGTTGAGGAAAAGGGTTTTCAATCGAGGTTTGCATGTGGTGATTACACCGTGAAAGTTTTCTGCATGGTCCTTTGCTATTCGAGGGTTGCGCCGAAAATCAGGCCGGTGCAACTGCATGTTGCGTAGTATTGATCTGTTGGGATCGGTGGGTTGCAGACCTTCTCCAATAACCGTCCATGTATCAGGATCTTGTTGCTGTTGTCTTAGGTATGCCAGGTACACACTTGATCCTGATCTTGGGGTACTTATGATTTGTATATACGGGTTCACGGGATCAAACTCTCGGGCAGTTGCAAACACACACTGGTGTTCTCAGTGCGGTTCAACCATAGTTGATGATTCTGTTGTGCGATTTGGAGTGGAACACGCATGATTTCTTCAAACTGTTGATCATCCATTTCGGCCCAATCCAGTATGAGGTTTCTTGCCAGTCTGTAGCGTTTTGCTGGATCTCTACATGCATCTAGATCTTCATCCCATGGATACAGGTGATAACCTCTAGGTACAAGATTCTTACTTTCCCAACGAGGATGAGCAAATGTTATGTGAGGTCTAGCCACTGCATAAGCTCTATAGGTTTTTTCTGTTGGGCTGTGTTGTGTTTGATTGGGATAACTTTCAGTTACAATATTCACTGTGCCTCTAGCAGAAATTTCAAACAAGCGTCTATCTTGAAAACTGGTTGGATTGCCTGGCACTGTTTTCACATAGGGATTTTTATAGAACACAGCGGCGCTGTCTTCAATGTCGCGATCCAAATAGTTTATAGGATCATATCCGCCGCTGCGTATTACACCAAGATCCATGTCTGCGTGATCAGGATTGTGATAGTTTCTGTTGCCTATGGTGTGCCATGTATTGTATCTGTATGCTCTGCTGCGCATCAAGTCTGTGTACAGTGCTGCACGTATTTCGTGTGGGCGTCTATTCAAGCAAACGAATCTTTTGTTGGGTTCAGGCAGGGCATTTTCACAATGCCATTCTCCAAACCATAGTCTAGGTTGATGTTCCCAGTAATCATACACTGCCCATACAATATCAGGATACAGTTCACGGCCTGTGGCTGCAAGCGATTCACTGCATACCAGCACACAGATCTGTTTGGGTTTAACACCTCCACGTTTTACCAAATCTCTATATGCTTGTGCATATACACCTTCAAATGCTCTAGTGTATTCACTGGCAGCCATTATCAGTATACCACTGCTGGGATTTGCTTTTAAGTTCTCTATAATGCTGGCTGCTTCATTTCTTCGTGTGATCACACTCCTACTCTGTTCCAGTTCCAATCCGTGTACTTCAAACAGTGTACTGGGTAGATTGGTTTTGGTTGTAATGGGCAATGGATTACCCCAAAGTTTTGTTGTTTGTTGATTGCCGTCTAAACTGTACCAGTGTTTATATTTCATGTGCAAGCCTTATGATTTTTCTAGTTTGTGTTGCATTGAATCTATCTGTCTGTATGCTGTTTCTGTTGTGCAGTATTTTTTCTTTGAGGTAGTGAGCTATTTCTCTGTCATCCCAATGATATTGTATGCTTGAGAGTTGTGCTTGTATACGTGTGTTGAGATCAGGTATAAGATCAGTATTCAAATCAAACAGTTCGTTGTAGGGCTCTACACCCAATCTAGCTAGGTCTGTGTTTGCTCCGCATTCGCCTACAATAACAAAAGGATGACCATACAGTATAGCTCTTGCAGTTTTTTCTGTGTAAAATCTCATGCTCTTGCCATCTGTACGCCAATCGCTTTCTGTAACTATACTGAACTGACTGTTTGCATACAGTTTCCACGGTGTCAATGCTGCTGTGCCGCCTGCACCTAAATCGTTAGTTGCTGGAGTATCCAATATTCTTTTGCGACCTGCTTGACGATAGATTTCTGGATCCAGTGAATATTCACCAATGTAATCTTGTTCGTCTGTGAGTGGGTTGCTTACATATCCTTGATTCATGTGACCAAGCTGCTGCAAATAATACAGTGTTAGATGTCTATGTTCTGCACAGTGCATACGTCTATTAAAACACAAAAAACTTTTGCGTTTTTCCTGTGTTAACCAACTGCCTGAAAACTCAGTGTATGTGAGTGTACTGAAATCATTCCAACCAAAAGCACCAAGTGCATTTATTCTGTTTTCACTTGAGATACTGTTTTGATTACACCATTGTGAGTATTTTTGTTCTTCGTTAAAGTTACCAGATATGTAAAACACAGCACGAGGATTCAAACCGCAGCAGTCTATGGTATAATGCAGGTGTTTATAAATGTCTTTGGTCAATCTCATGTATCTGTGTTCCATGTCATTCCTAAAAATGATTCTGCTTTTAGGATGTGACAATGCATTCAAGTCTTTGCTGCTCAACAGATTTCTTGGTTCAAGATCAAACTCGTCGTGATGTATAGGAATTCTATTTCGTACTTGGTGTACACGATCCTCTACAACATACCAATGAAATGGTCGTATTTCGTTTAAGTATTTGGGTGCAGGATTAGGTAGCCATGGGTACCAACTAACTTCAAACAAACTGCTATAATCATTCATACCAGTATTTAATAAATACTCAGATTATAACAAAGGAGATTGGTTTGCACAAGATACTATTGATTGGTATGATATTTTTTATATCAGCATGTAATGCAAATGAAAGTGTTAACAGTGTTGCTACTGCACAACCTTATATAGGTTTACAAGAAAGACAGGACCGTAAACAAATACAAGAGTTTGTTGGTGTAGATCCTGTAAACACAGAATGGTGTGCGGCATTTGTAAATGCTATATTAGAAATAGATGGCATACCTGGTAGTGATAGTGTAAGTGCTGCACCATTGATGGCACGTAGTTTTTTGTTATGGGGTGAGCCCGTTGAGCCAGAAGATATTCAACGTGGAGATGTTGTAGTATTTCCCCGAGGCAATCAAGGCTGGTTAGGACATGTTGGCTTTTTTGTAGAAGAACAAAACGGTAGTTGGCTAATACTTGGAGGGAATCAACGCAACGAAGTAAGATATGATTTGTATAATCCTCGCACTGCATTAGGAATCAGGCGTTATAAAGACGTCGACGCCACTCAGCAAAAGTAAACAAACTAGCATCTGTACAGTTGATATAGTCGCTGTTGTTGCTGTGACGTATCACACCTGAACCAGCTACAATATCTCCGTCTCTGTATGTAAATGGCTTTTGAATAGTTACATCCACATACTCACCGTAATCGGTTCCTAGTGTAAGGAATGTAACATAACGTCCGTTCTTGCCACGGAAGGTTCTACCGTTGGCAATAACACCTGCAAAGTTCACACGTTCAAGATATTTTTGTTGTACACCTAGTCCTGGAGGAAATCCTCTGTGCCACCAACCTGGTTCAGTTAAGATGTCTCTTCTGTGTGCTTCTGTTTGGTACACCCAGCTTCTGTAGCTTCCTTGGCAGTGTTTGAGATTGGCTCTCCAGAATGCTTCTGGGTTGTGTGCTTTTTGGTAGGCAAGAGCCCATATAAGTCGTCCGAGATTAACAGCATGTGCCCTGCATAGTCCGAAACCAGAAAGTTCCTGTAGTGCAGCCATGGCTTCGTTTCGTCTAGGATTGTTGCCCATGCGTTCCACAAATTCGAGAATCTTTTCGTCATGCTTTTTAGCAAACGCCCTACGGTAGCTGTCAGCTTCATATGCATCTACTCCTATAATGTTACTTATGATTTCAATAGCATCGTCTTCGAACACTATTGAATCTTGTAATGTTTCTTGCGACCAGTCTTGGAATACTGCTGCTTTCTGTCTACCCGACATGGCAACAGGACGTACCATTGCTGTAGCAAACACACAGTCGTACACAGACGTAGGTTGTATAGCACGGAATAGTCTACGCATAGCAGGGCTTTCCCCTTGCGTAACACCCAGTACATCGCCTCTGCTGAGTAGTTTGCTGGTTGCTTCATCATATTCTGGATAGTCTGCTAATGCTGTATGCGGATCTATTTCCAGTAGTTGTGATAGGCCTCTGTTGGCCAATATGTCCACCTTTAGGTGTTCTAAGTCTTCTACTTCGTGTTTGTCTAGTAGTATTTGGTTGTCTGCTGATATAAGTGATTTAGGTAGTTGCCTTGTAAACATTACGATTCCTCCACAGTGTTTTGATATACATCTTTTCTTGCCTAATAGTTTGCGTTCAATGCGTTTGGCTTCAGTAGGGTCTACACCCACTGATTCATATGTAAAGCCTCTAGGAAGTCTACCTGTGGCGCCCAAGCGTTTGGCCGCTTCGCGTCTGGCACTCTTTGGTTTGTACGTGACATAGTTGCTTAACCTTGCCGTCATGCCGGGCCACTTTTTGAATATGCGATTCATAACTTCACCTTGTCGCCAATGTTCAAAGTCGATATCAACATCCGGTAGGTCATCACGGAGTGGGTTCATAAACCTCGCCACAGGTATCTTCCACTTGATGGGATCTACGTCTGTAATCCCAAGCAAGTAACAGATAAGGCTGCTACCCGCCGAACCACGTGTCATATGCGTAATGTCGGTGGTGAGGTCTATAATGTCACATATTTGTAGGAAGTAATCAGTGAAGCGTTGATTCAATATTAGTTCAAACTCTTCAACTAGTCTCTCTCGATATTCTGTACCTGGTGGTACTGGCCTTTTAAATCTGTCATAAAGCCTTTGTATGTTTTCTAAATCTGTTTTCATGTTAGCCTCTGTAGTCTAAATATTTTGCCTAGCGTTTTTAAACGCAAGTTATTTAGCATTAACTAAAAAGGCTATGTTAAATTATTGATAAAGTTTTTAAGTTGTGTTGTGCTAGTTTCTGCACGTATCTTGCCTACTGTATCACCTTCGCTTGGATCTTGTTTCTCAATAGCAGGTGATCCATTGCCACGTTTGATTTGATCAAACACTGTACTCTTGCGCTTTTCGAACTCTTTATATTCATCATCCTCTCCTAAGTCACGTATGCGTAAACTGTCTACATCAAACTCTAAATCAATCTTTTGTCCTACGCCGCTTGATGAACGTGTCTTCATCAACTGTATTTGATAGCGTCCACGCTCACGCATTGCACGGCTTGTAAAGATACCAATCAAGTTGTCCGCCGTGTTAATCTTCGATATACCGCCACTAATATGACTATGGTCAAATTCTATCTCCTCTACTGAACTACGATTCAACTGCGATGCTGTAACAAATACTGTGTTTAGTTCCATAGCCAAGTTACGCAGTTCTTCTGACACATACTTGTCCTTAACAAACAAGTTCTCTGCTGAAATCTTAACAGCATTTGGATGCATCAAGTCCAAATAATCTACTAGCACAACATCAAGTTTGCGTCCTGTTTTGATTTCATATTCTTTGATATATGCACGTAAGTCGTTACTATTCTTACCAGTTGGCATATACTTGACTTGAAATGCTCCTGCTTTCTTACCAATCATCTTGACTTTCATTTCAACATCGTCAATGCTTTTGAAAATATCTCTGCTGGCGATATCAGTTGTCATTGAATCTACACGCATACTAACCAATGCTTCACTAAGTTCAAATGTTAGATACAATACATTCATACCTAGCAAACACCAGTTCACACCCAAGTTAGCCAAGAACAAACTCTTACCACTACCCGAACCACCTGCAAAGATGTTTAGTTCACCTCTGTTGAATCCACCAAACAGTTTCTTATCCAGTGCTGGCCAGCCTGTGCTTACTTGTCCGTTTTTGTCTTTGATGCCTTCTAGTCTAGCCCTTGGATCTGCAAAATAGTCTGTACCCAAGTCTTTCTGTAAACCGATCTGCACAGCGTTCTTAACCAAGTCTTCACATGCACCATACTGTCCGCTTTCTAATAAATCAGCACTCTTAAGAATGGCTGCTTCTAGTGCTTTGTGTTTGCTAAATGTTTCAAAGTCTTGTAGCAACCAGTCATAGTGATTCTCTTGTAGTTGTCCTGGATTTTTTAGATTACTTTTTGTTGCAGCATTAACCATATCAAACGTTGGAAGTGCATTGTGTTCTTCTACATAGTCTTTGATAAACTTTGCTGGTTCTGCTAGTCGTCTATCAAATGTTTGTGGATCAAATACACCTTGACAGCGCACAAAACTTTCTGCGTCTGTCATAAACATCTCTAAATATACTTTTTGGATATCATATCCATAATCAGTGTTCTGTCTTGTTGCCATCTCTTATGTGCCTTACGTTTGTTGTTGTCTTTAGACTACCACAGTTCTTACAGTAGTGTATTGTAACACAGTATGTATACTTGTCAACAACGATATAATCTACATGTTTTTCTGGAGTTACATTTTTGCAGCAGCCGTACAAACTCGTACTCCATAGTGTTTCTCAAACTCTTGTGCGTCCTCAATAGTATTTACAATGGGTTTGCCTTTTATGTTAAGACTAGTGTTTAACAATATAGGACACCCTGTTTCTTCGTACCAACGCTCTAGCAGTTTTCTAAAGCCCACGCTTTGCGTTGCAGAAACTGTCTGTACCCTAGAGGTGCCGTCCCCGTGGATGATTGCAGGTAGTCCAGGATCCGTGCAAGTTGCAGTGTATTGCATGAAGGGTCCTGTAGGTCCGTCGAAATAGGTAGACGCATGTTCCTCCAATACTGCTGGCGCAAATGGTCTAAACTTTTGTCTACGCTTGATTTCATTGACTCTGTCTTTGATGTCTGCGCCTCTGGGGTCTGCAAGTAGGGAGCGGTGTCCAAAAGCTCTAGGGCCAAACTCTGCCCTGCCATTAGCCACACCGCAAATACCAGTAGTAAGCAACTCACGTAGAACTTCTTCAACAGGATAATCTCCTTCTATGTTATAGCCTGTGTACACATGTGGCATGGGCATAAACTCTTTTTTGTGTGCTAGTACTGCACCGATTGCTGACCCTGCATCACCCGGATTGGGCATTATCCATACGTTGTCCCAATCACTGGTAAGTAACCCATTAGCCGAACAATTTAGTGCGCACCCTCCCATGAACACAAGATTAGAACTCGTACCTTGCCACCTAGCCCAGTTGCTTATTATCTTGAGGATGTACTGATACACTGCCTGGGTGGCAGCAGCAATATCAAACATGTCTTGTTCTGTAGTAAGGTCAGGTCGCCACCACTGGCACCCCCTATGTAAATTGTGTTTTAACTTGATACGAGGCTTGTCGTTAAATGTGTTTAACAAGTTTTCTTTAGGTGGCAAGTAGAAAAAATCAGTAAGAATGTCGTTGAATAACCTTTGGGGGTCACCATATGCTGCCATACCCATAAGGATGTATTCATCCTCTTGTGGCTTTAATCCGATTCTTTGTGTGATTGCCGAATACCATAATCCGATTGAATGTGGGTATTGTTGTGAATATATTCTCCTAAGACCGTTTTCTTCTGACGCATCCCAGATAGTAAGTGAATCAAATTCTCCAATGCTGTCGATAACCACACAGCAGGCGTCACTAAAAGGCGAAGTATAATAACCGGCAGCAGCATGGGCAAGGTGATGATCAGTATACTTAATAGGAGCAGATATACCGTAAGATCGAAGATACTTACTAATATTGTTTTCGCCCAACCGAAGTCCTTGCCCTGCTCTAAGTTGTCTAAGAGTTTTGATAAAGGGTCTTTCATACCAAATAACTTCATTAGGTGCTCCCCATTGTCTTGCATACTCTATTAATTTATCATTTAAATGTTCATCGTTTTTTACGCCACTAAAGCGTTCGCTGTGACTTGCAAACTCTAATCCGTCAGGTGTAAACACGGCTAATGCAGCATCGTGACTGTTTGCTGATATTCCCCAAGTAATCATGCTTCTATATCTATAATGTGTCCTTGAACTTCAGCTTCGCTTACTGTACTTAGATCTCTGTTGTATCTGAGGGCAGCCTGTTGCCTAAGTTCAGCAATTTCTTGCATACGATCTTCTATTGCTTTTTGCCAGGCTAGTTTTACCTCTGTCCTGCTTGCTGCTTCAACTACACGTCTACGATCTTTTTCTATAGGAGGTGTAATGTTTTCGCTGTTTGCGTAAACTTGTTGATGTCCGTATAGTTGTGCTTGTATTTGTTGTTGTACATTAAATGGTGCCCCGTTTGTAGGTAGTGCTTTCATATCAACTCCTGTCTATTGCCATCTGCATTAATTTTTCTGGTAAACTGCATAACCAAATGTATGGTACCCAAAATAGTATGTTATATATTATTATTTCTATCATTGTGAACTTTCTCCCAGTACTCTTCTATTGATAGTTTAGGCATTGCTGCTAAACGCTTTTCATTTTCTATTCTACGTTTACGTGCTTGACGTATACCCCACCAAAAGTATAGTCGCCAAAACAACTTTGTTCCCATTATGCGTTTTTTGATATCCATAGTCTATCCAGTACAAAAAACCATACAGCATTTAGCAAAGGTTCTACTACAGCATCGGTAATAGCAATGTAAAAAGGTGCACCTGTAAAATACATAACACACCCAGCAGCAATAAGAAAGTGTCCTATTGTGTATACTAAAGTGCGTAACAGTGTGCCTTTTAGTGCTTGATATGATTTTGTAAACTCACTCATTTTCTTTCCTATAAAACTTAATATCACAGTAACCGCACACCACATAACCATCGTGTGGTATTTTAAGATATACTAAAGGATGATCGTTATTATCGCCACTGCATTTTACAGTGACGCTATCTACATATTCAATACGTTCTTGATATCCTTCAACTTTTTTCATTTGTAAATAAATGGATCCTTTTTTCTTAGTTCTTTCATTCTTTTTCTAAATCTTATTTCTTCTTTTATTTTCCTATAAGGCCATAAAATAATATCTATTATCCAAACCATTTTTTTGCTCGCAATCTAATTTTCAATGGGCTACTTTCAGCAGCACTTGCAATACTATACAGCGTATATAATCTACCATATTTAGAAACAGCATCGCTGATGTCATTTATGCTTTCATCCCAATCTGGTAGGCTTACATGCCAACCTCTGTTTATAGCTTGTTCTACTAACTTGCTACCAGCCTTATCTCTATCTGGTACAACATATATATCTTTTTGAAGTCTGTTAAGCAACAAGGCCTGAGCATCGTTGATGTCACTTCCGCCTATAGCACAGCCTTCTACGTGCAGTGCATCTATCTGTCCTTCACATAGTATACAAAACAACTTTTGTGGGCGTTGTGCATCCAAGTTAAACACATAACCTGGTTGCATTGTAGTCAGATACTTTGCTTTGCTTTCCCCTATTGTACGGGCTGTATATCCAACTATACGCCCCTCGTAGTAGAAAGGTATAATAATCCTGTCTCTGTATCCTAGTTTAGGAGACCAATAGTATTCAGTGTCTTCGATGCTTAGATTACGTTCTAGCATATATTGGAATACCCTGACTATGTTTTCGTCTAAGTGGCCTGCTTCTGCCCACTGATGTTTGCTCAACGGTTCTGCACCTTCTGGCAGTTGTGTTGTAGCAAATTCAGGCAGTTCAACACGATGTTGTTGAACTTCTACACCTTCGTTTTCACGCATAACATCTAGTGCAAGTTTTGTAATATCAGCATCAGGTGTGTTTAGCCACTCCAAAAGTTTTTTGAACTTATAACTAAGATTACGTCCTGGTTGCCAACTTGCTTTGAAGCCGCAGTTAAAGCAGTGATAACTGATAACATCGCCTTCATAAATCACACCGCCACGTCCTCTTGTGTCTGCATTTTCATTGTTATGCACACAACAGGGCGCATTAAAACTGGTCCACCCACTAGGGGTAGTTTTGCGCTTTGCAGGCAGATATAAAGTCAAGGTGTCAGATACGATGCTCATACTATTATATTAGCATCGTATTATAGTATTGTCAATGATTAAGTGAGATACTATTTACAGTTCCATCAGTGTATTCTACTACGGCTCTAACCCATACATAGTTACCTGTGAAGTTATACAAAAAAGATCCAGTACGGTAAGTACTAGAATCGTTTGCACTAACAAGTTCTGTAGAGCTTAACGAAAACCAATCAGACGAAGTAGGAGTTGTTGCTAATGTTGCTTGTATTTTTATGCTGCCTATAAATCCATCTACAGTGTATTGTACAGTGTGAAACCCGTCGGTTCTGCTGTAGTAACCGTCGCCTTTGTAAGCATCACCAGTTACAGTTTGTGTAGTGCTATCACTAGGATGTGTTTGCGTTGTTAGTATAGTTTCACTTGTAGCTGCCATAACGTATTTACCTTAATTTCGTATTAATATTTTTGTAACTTTTTCATCTGGATCTGCGCTGCATTTAAAACGCAAGTAAGTATAAACTCCATTAAAGTTTGCAGGTACAGGTTCTGTTTCTACACCTGTAAATGCTAAAGTTGAAACTGTAGTCCAGTTGTTTTCAGTTGTGATTTGATTATCTAATGTAGCTTGTATTTCTATATTACCTACATATGAATCTGTATAAACAGCTACAGTATGTAGTGCTTCATTGCCATTCAAGCCAGGATCTGCTGTTATTGCATCTGTTGAATCTGATCCTGCTACCCAATAATCTGATTCTTGATAAAAGTTTTTAACTTCTATACTTGATTTTGGTCCGGCGTATGCATTTCCGTCTACATAAATTGTTCCTGCACTGTTAAAGTTTCTGTCTGAATATGTTAGTGTATTTCCTGATGTTGACTTTAAATAAATGTTATAATGTAAATATTGTTGCTTAATATTCAGCAAATCGTTTTCAAGTATTGTTACTTCAAATAATCCTTTTAAAGTTGATGTTGATCCATCGTCTTGTATTGTGCAATCTTTTTCTATTATTTTACTATTGTTTTCGTCAAAAATAACAATAACAGGTGTGTCTGTTATTCTTACAGGTTTTTGATCATTGTTTAGCATTCTAAACTGAAACTTATTGTCAATACCTCTATACATTTTTATTTGTCTACTATACACTGGTCTATACTCCACAAGGTGACCCGTATCATTTAACAGAATATCAATTTTGTTATTGACTAAATATCTAGGTATAAGCATACAGGATCCTTTTTTATATAAGTATTTATCGGCATGTTATTAAAAGAAATAGAACAACAATATCCATATATTAGTGTAGTTGCATATGGAGGCAACGAGTATGTAGGTATTATTACAAATCAGGATCAATATGTAACAAGTATGTATGTTTATACATCTTTGAAAACTGAAGATCATAAAAAACTTCTAATAGATCTTGGTGAAATATGGTGGTGGGAATCTAATAGAATGATACCTATTAATATATTTTTACGTAATGAAATACAAGAATTAAATTATAGTATGATTACATTAAATAGTAAAACTGTAAAAGTTGTTATAGGTCCTTGCACAAATGTTAATAATCTTAGTATAAAAAGAGTTAAAAGAAAAAGTGTGCAGTTAGTTAAGAGGCCTCGCTAAGTTTTTCACAAACTAAGTTCATATGAACTACAACACTTACAGCATATGCAACAGCATGTGCCTTCTTAAAATAGTAACTACCGTCTTCTGGTTTTGTCCAAACTTCTGTTAGTATCGTTTGCCAAGTTTCGTTGACAAGATGCCTCTTCGCAGGCCGTATTATCGCTAATACTGCTGCTAGTTGTTCCACTGTTGTTGGTTTGAGCTTTCTTAGTATTTCTCCATGTCCGTTGACGTGAAACAGCAAGTTGGTAAAATCGTCGTGCTCCAGCAAGTCCCATTGTGGTTTCTTCTCTATGAGTTGTTGTAAATGTGCTTCGTCTTTTACATCGTTGTATATACTAACATTAAGAAAGTCTAGTTTAAAGTAACCTCTATCTTCTGCTGTCTTGTAATCAATAGTAGCCAAGTTGTCCACAGGGTTGTGCGGACACTCGGTTACATAAACACCGGTGTTGTGCTTCTTTCCTGTATCAAGTTTTGCTACACGATGTTGTATCTTAGATAAGATCACACTGCGGTCAGCAAAGTCAATGTCAATATCAGGCATCTATGCGTTTCCAATCTGGTTGCCCTTCTTGTGGAACTTGTCCTATATATTCTTCTCCAGTTTCCATATCAACTAGTTTATATTTCCATGGACATTTTGTGTATATCGTTAATCGCACAGGAATATCAAGTCCAGGCACTTCAGTTCCATTTTGTAATGTTCTATTCAAGTTCACCTCTATTTCTCATTTCGGCTCTAATCTTAGTAGCACTAATGTTGTGAATCTCTTCACCTAGATTGTGTTCAGTAAATGTATAACCAACACCACGACCATAGCTGATATCCACAATGTTTGGGACACCTATTATAACATATTCACGCCCTTGTTTGAAGCCTTCTTTTAGTAGTGCTTTTTCTATTTTAAGTGTAACATCAAAAAGTTTATATGGATTATCGTCTTGTTTTGCAGTGCGTCCTGCACCTGCATCGTCGCCTACGATACCACCGACATCACGAACCATAATGCACACTTGTCCTGTTTCAAGCAATGCTTTTTTAAATAGTGCTGTGTGCCCATCATGCCAAGGTTGCCATCTACCTAGCATTTGTGTTGTTGGTTTTTTCCAATCAAACATTATTACGTTCCATCCATCTTTGCACTACTGGTAGTAACTGAGCATGTGTATCGTTAAACCATTCTTCAACGTGATAATCACAATAAGAAGGAGGTACAAACATTTTGTTTGTATCTTCAAATCTACCTTCTTTAATAGTGTCCATCCACACCGTAAAGTCAGCATTAAATTCCATACGTGCTTGATCAGTAGGTGCAACAAAATCAGCAACTGCTACCTTGCCTGCACGTACTACTCCATCTGCTAGGTAACGCATACGCCATGCTTGACGCATACGACCTTCTGGTGTAAAATCCCAATCGTTGTAATGACTGCGTATTTCGTCTGCATTAATATGTACACCTCTTATTAAGTCAGCAAAAGGTTTTGCTAGTGTAGTTTTACCACTACCTGGTAAACCAAAAACTAATATTTTCATAACTTTGCCTCTATTGCAACTTGTTTTACAAGTTCTACATCTTTTGGTTGTCTTTTAAAACGTAACGCCCAATGACTAGGATCTAAAATATTCATTATCATTGATAGTTGTTCTTCGTTTAATGTTTTTAATACATTTTTTCCTGTATTGCAGTTTAGTACTAACCATGGAGATATCTTACCATCTTTAATATCCCAAGTTATTCTATTTGTACTTGCGTAACTAAAGTAATGATTGTATACACTATCTTTTTCTTTAGCCCATGCAACCATAGTATTTATTGAACGCTCTAATGCAGTTTCTACACCTTCTTTGCGAATAAGTTCAATAGCATATTTTTCATACATTTCTTCTCTACACCAATGATCAAGTTTTACATTACTAGTCACCACGTAATCAATGTACTTGTCAGGATACAGAGGACGCACATTATTAACAAAACTACCAAACTTAACAAAGGCATTGTAGAAGGATGATTTAACAAAGTCTTCATATGTTTTTTCATTTTTGTGTCCTGCACTAAGTTTATAAAATCTTTGGAATGCATAAAATCCAACCTGCACACGTTTTTCATCTTTTTGTAGCCAACGTCTCTTTGGCTCACACACATGCGCTACAAGAGTACTTTCTTTAGTGTAACTTTTATTACAATATTCGCATGTGTATTTATATGTCAAGTTTATCGTAACCGTGTTCTTCTGCAAGTTGTTTAATTTCTTTTTTTGTAGATATTCTAGCAAGTGTTTCAACCTCGTCCATTTTCATATTTGGATATATTTGTGCTAATAGTTTTACTGCTTTGCTGCTGTCGTCTTTTTTCTTTTTCAGTCCAATCCACGGATGAAACTCTTTTTTTCCTGTTTTACCTGCAACACATAGTAGTTGCCATTGTAGTTTTACGTGATTAGTGCCGCCTAACACATTCCAGTTTTTATTGTAATATTCGTTAACTTTAAACACAGCTAGTGCTTGTTTTTCGAAGCTGCCTTTAACACTGCTAATATAACGGTTTAAGTTCCATAAGTCAAGTCTAATATCTTTCTTGCCATCTTCGCCAGCAGCATCATACAGCTCTTTGAAGCCCATATCAATGCTTGGAATAAGTTCCTTGAATAAGTCTAGTTCCTTGTTTGCCACTTTTCTAAATCCTCTGGCGTGTTAATCTCAATACCGTCAAACTCAACTTCCACTACGCCGATCTTGATACCGTTTTGAATCCAGCGTAGTTGTTCTAGTTTTTCGATATCCTCTTCGATATATTTGCGACTGTTAGTGTACATTGCTTTGGCTTCTCTGTTGTAGCCATATACACCTAAATGATGATCTCCATATGTAAGACTAGCACGTAAAAACCAATGCGCTCTACCTCTACTATGAATCATTTTAACACTGTTTGGATCAGAACGCAAGTTAAAATCCATCGGTGTATATGCAGTTGCTACATCGCTACGCTGTAGTTCACCTTCAACTGCACGTATAATATCTTCTGTAATATCAGGCATATCGCCTTGTACATTGATATATCTGTCGTACTGTAGTACTTCGTCGATAACCTGCATACAACGTTCTGTGCCATTTTCAGCTTCTGTGGTGTATAAGCATCTGTTTGCACCTAAGTAGTTATAAACCTCTTGATTGTCTGTAAGCACATATGTATCAAGTCCTGTTTCAACACATTTATTATAAACATGTTCTACTAATGGCACACCATTTAATAGTGCCATCATTTTACCAGGAAAGCGTGTGCTGGCATATCTAGCAGGTATTAGTATTGCTGTTGTCATTTGTTGCCTTTCTATAATCTACCAAATGCCCATTTTCTTTCTGCGCACCACCAACAGTCATCACAATGCGAATCAAATGTTGTTGCTGGTGTAGTGCAACTTCTTGTTTTATCAAATAAATCTTCTATGTCTAATATACGATATGCTGTTGCTACATCACGTTTATCATGATTTTTCATAGGAGAAAAATGATTACCGTTTATTACAGGAGAATGTTTTTTTCTTCTATCATCGTCTAATAGATCATATTTTTTTACAAGTTTGTTAAAACTATGATCTTGAGGTTTTGCAGTTATTGCTGTTATAAATCCTTCAATACCTTCTTTGTAATGTCTACGTTTTTGTTTTTTCATAAAAGCAAGTTTTTCAAAACCTGTTCCTGAAAAGTTATGTACTAAGTGTTTTCCTAACTTTATCGGATATCTTGCTATTGTATACTGTATTACATTTTTTGAAAATATTTCTTGAAAAGGTGCCTCAGATTCTACTATAGTGAATGGAAAGATTGTTTGATTAATACTATTTTCAAAAATATATTTTGCTGTATAATAAAACAATAACGCAGAATCTGCACCACCACTTATACTAAATGCCAAGTTTTTTTTATTTCTTGGATAGTGTTCATTATAAATATCATCTAAAAATAGTACACCTGGTATCAACGAAAACTCCGTACAGTTTGATTGATTTGATATAGTTGACGAACTGTTTCGGCAAAGTCTTCTAGTCGTAGCATGTTAGGTCCATCACTAGGTGCGTTATCTGGATCAGGATGAACTTCTAAGAAAAAGTTATCAACGCCCATGCCAGCAG
>Ga0208162_1000822_pt1 | contig 17057 bp, 11 predicted proteins | sample CB_VirMetaG_4_FD_184539 | JGI IMG/M metagenome (GOLD analysis project Ga0208162, IMG submission 184539) | Freshwater to marine saline gradient viral communities from Chesapeake Bay - CB_1508_1M Viral MetaG (SPAdes) (version 4) | ecosystem: Environmental > Aquatic > Marine > Coastal | place: USA... | reverse complement strand
CGAAGCGATCCATAGTCTTCTCACGGATGCTACGAGTGTCAGGGCGAAGCTTAGGTTTAATAGGTGACATGATACCTTCAGACTCTTGTTCGTCTTCTGGTCCTTGTACTGTAACAGCTTCTTTAGCATCTTCACCATACATCTTTTGTAGACGTTTAGCTGTCATAGTTTTACTTGGCATATCTTCATCTATACCAAACTCAGAGATAGTAACACCACCTTGTTCTACTGCTAGACGTTGATCAGAGATATACTTAAGGTCTTCACCTTTTACCTTGAACGTACCTAAACCAGAAATGTTTATCTTGTACATTGCGTCAGGGTTAGCATTACGCTTAAGTTCTACTTGTGCAAAACCTTCCTCTGATGCAAACATGGTACCTGCACCACCCCACGTACTTACAGGTAGACCTGCCTTTTTACGTTGTGTACGGGTCATACCTTCCCACTCTTCACGTGTAATAGATGTAGGGTCTATATTCACTGCGTCTTCAGGTAGAGGTGCATTCAAGTCACGGCTTATAACACCAGTAGCTACATAGTTAGTAAACTCGTTATGGATAAGCTGTGCCTCTTCTTGACTGAATGTCATATCACCTGCTTTAGCACTCTGTACCGTACCACTCTCATCTAGATCAAAGGTTACCTCTACAGTATTACCCTCTTCATCGTTAAGAATGTCTGGGTGAGACATGGTGATAGTGTTCTCAGTTTTAGTTACAGTACCACCTGTCTCTTCAATCTTAGCTGCTGAAGTTTGGTCACCTTCTTCTTTGATAGCAGGGCTTAGTGTATCACGTAGATCAGTGACATACTCTTCACCCATGTACGTAGTCATTAGGTCTTCCAAGCCTGTGAGTGCTTGTGTACCATAGACTGTAATTGCTTGATCAAAGATAGAACCAAAGTTCTCACGATTCTTACGTTGAATTACTTCTAGTGCAGCCTTGCGCTGGGCTTGCTCTTCTTCAATCTGTGTAGTAGGGGAGATGTCTTTTATAATAGCACGTGCTGCAGCATACTCTGAGTCCATCTCCTCTAGTGCTTCAATCTGTGTAATTAAATCAGCTTGTACACTAAGACGTGCTTTGTTATCAAAACGTTTGAAGTCTGTGAATGTAGCAAACGTAGAAGGGATAACAGCTTGGTAGTCACTCAATGCAGCTAGCTCATTAATATCAGCAGCAGTCATACCTTCATACATAGCACTACTATCTAGCTTAGCTTTAGCACGTTTCATTGCAGCGTCACCGCTTACACGATCCCAGAAACCTACTTCAGCTTCTTCGCCTACACCTACGTTAGGAGAATACAAACCATAAGAACGCTTTACGTACTCATCTAGGTCCATGTCTACAGGAGAGAAGTCTTTAGGCATACGGATAATGCTATCTATATCTGCACTTGTAAGAGGCTTACCTCCACCTGCTGCAACAGCTTCTTGTACTTTAGTAGATAGTTCTACAATAGCGTTAGGACCAGAGGCAATAGCAGCTTGTATCTGCTCATTACTAACACCGTTGTCTTTGAGCATAGTAGCTACACCCATGATCTTATTTACTGTAGCATTACGTTGAGATATTTTAAGAACGTTACGCTTAGCTAAGTCTTCTTGCTCAGTCTCATACTCACGAGCTTCTTTCTTCTTATCTTTAATGTTAGCTGCTGCAGTTTCCATAAACCCTTGAGCAAAGGCCATCCAGTCAAAACTCATAATTAAGCCTCCTTAGCCATCAGGCCCATAGGTTCAGCAGACTCGCTTACTTCCATGTCCATCTCTGCGTCTTCTGTTGTTGCTTCTACGTCTTCTGCATTAAGCGTAGTCTGTATCTCTTGTAGCATAGCTGTACCAGGATCGTCTTGCTTTGTACCTGCATCAGCTAAAGCTAACTCTAGTGCAGTCTGTAAGCGTTTCTTCTCACGTTCTTTAAGAGCTTCTTCAGGGCTAGTAATATCATCACGTACTTCAATGCCGTAGCTAGTCATAGCAGCTTTAATGAATGCGTGGATAACTGGTGCAATGATAATGCTTACATCTATAGAGTGCAAACCATTCATAACACCTGTAGTTAGAAGTGTCTTAACGAATGGTGCAACAGGCATACCGCCACCCAGCAAAACAGACAAGTCATCCATTACGTCTTCATCAGCTAGCTTGTTAATGTAATAACGTGTAGCCTCTTCTGGTTCTGCCATCTCTGGTGGGTTCTCCCAAGGCCAGTTCTTAGGCTGATCCGTAAGGGACTGACCTGGTACAGGTGCTTCAAGAAATGATGCCATTTTAATTATACCTTATTTAGTGAATCCTGCGCCAAAGTAGAGTCCTACAATGGCTGATACGATATGTGTGTCTAGTGGAGTTATTACAAAGCCTTTAGCCATCTTCCATTGTATAGCTTCATCTGGTCCAAACAACCAAGCCAACGGACCACCAGTAGCTTCAGTGTACCCTACATATACGCTAACATCAGGATACCATACAGCGACTAGCTTTGGCAAGACAATAATAGAGAATACAGCAGATAAAGCGATAAGCCTACGTGTCCAAGCAAAGTGTTTATCTGTCTTACCTGCATCACGTGCATCAGCTACAGCACTACGGTTAAACTCTGCACGTTGCATGAGCATCTCGTTCTGCATCTGACGGGCTTTCATGGACTGACCCCAGATAGACATAATTCCACCTAGCACGGTGGAGAACAACATTGTAATTAACTCTAGGGGTAAACCGAACATTAGTCCACACTCACACTGTTCATGGTACTAGAAGGGCTTAAAGGATTGCTAGAAGTGTAGTCTCTTACTACATCACCGTTTGCATCCAACCATCTAAAAATAGGATTCTTTTTATTACCTGTAACTTCTACTGAAGTAACACGTCTAAAACCTTCCCTACCTTCCATTAAGGTATTCCATTCTGAAGCACGTCTTTTTGATAGTCCTTTAGAAGAATACTTTTTATTTGTATCTCTGTCTGTATAGTGTATTACGTTTAGTAAGCTATCCCCTGCAGCAAGAAAGTCTTTATCAGAACCACTTAATGCATTTACTACACCTGTAGGAAGTCTACCTAAGTTAATATACAAAGAAAGAACAGACTTTTGATCTTCTCCATTCATACCCTCAAACACATCAGGGTAAGACTCTTTAGCATTATCACGCATTTTACCGTATACAACCTTTGCAAACTCTTTGCGTGTTTCATAGTCTTCAGGGTTTACTCCTAAGCTTTCTGCCGTTGCTGGTAATATACCATAAGCATATGTAAGCTGCCCTTCTTGGGCTTCATGATCCTCTGTTCCCTCTAGTTCACCCATTCTATCAACAAAGGAAGTAATTATTGTGTCGTTATAAGATTCAGCTAGATCACCATCCTTACCATCAAGGCGAGGACTCATTAACCCTTTCCCAGGCAACTCACTAACATCAATAGTACCAGGATCAATCTCTTCTGCCATTTTATACAGGGGTTCTTCATTGGATAGTTTACCTTCTTCCGTATCTGTAACATCCTTTAACCCATTACCTTGTTCTGCTCTTGATTCCATTGTATATATTTGTGCAGGTATGGCATCTCTATATCTACCTACTTGCGCATCAAACTCTGTCATTCTAGCATCAATGTCTTCCGCTTGATATGCGTCTAACATAGGTGTCTCTCTATCCTCAGATAATAAACTATCTAGTGCATCAAACTCACGTAGGACTTCTTCTTTAGTACGATCCTTGTCAATCTCTTTAGCTGTAAGAACACGATCAGCGTCTTCTGCGTTATCAAAGTAAGACATGATAGCTTCGTACATACTTTCGTAGAAGCCTTTATCCATAGGCTCTTGTTCATCAGCAGGTTTAGCACCAATACCAGCAGATGTAGCGCCTTCTTGGGATACTTCTTTTAATTTCTCTTTAGCTCTAGTCCCCAAGCTAAACATATCATAGTTAAAATCTGCCATGTTTTATTATCCTGTTACGATAGCGCCAATGATAGTACCCGCAGCTTTAGCAAACCCAGCGCTTTTAGTAGCTGCTGCTGTGTCTTTAGCAGCGTTGCTAATCATGTTCTGCACAGCAATACTTGTAGCACGATCAGCGTTATTGTTAGCTGTCTGGAATGCGAAGCTCATGATGTCACGCTCACGTTGCCATATCTGACTCATGTTTAATTCTGTAAGACCGTTTATAGTACGAGCAAACTCAGCATTACTTTCATTCAGTGCGGCAGTGTTTAATGTAGCAATATTCTGTCGCCACTGTGCATTAGACTGTGCAACTACAAGACCATTCTGTGCATTGAACAAGTCACGCTGTTGCTGTAGCTCTGAGTTAAACTCACGTAGAGCATTAATACTATTTACGTTAAACTGATCCATAGCGTTTTGCTGTGCTGCATTAAACTGAGATGTTTGTGCAGATAAGTTAGCAAAGAACTGGTTAGTCTGATTCTCACTTGTAGCGTTAAACTGTGCAGCAGCATTCTCTGCAGCTTGGTCAGTAAACATAGCTTGAATGTTTTGCTGTGCTTTGAACATAGCAGTCTGTTGCTCATTAGACAGGTTAGCCATGTCCATCTGCAAGAAGTTTTGAGCATTCTGTACAGCAGCCTGTTGTCTATTGTTTAGGTTAGCCATGTCTAGTTGTGACAATGCAGCAGCCTCTGCCATAACCATAGCTTGACGGTTAGACAGGTTAGTTAGGTTCATTGTGTTAGCTGCACGAGAGTTCTCTAGGGCAACTTGCTGTTCAGCAGTAAAGTTCATATTAGCAATGTCACCAATACGTGCTGAGTTTTGTACACGAGCTTGGAATGCTTGATCAAACTCTTGACCTAAGAATGTAGCACGTTGTTGAGCAGCTAGCATTGCACGTTGCTGTCTGTTAGACAGGTTCTGAGCTTCAAATTGTGCTGTAGTCTGTGCATCCATCTGAGCGATAGGTAACGCAGCTTCCATAGCAGCTTGAATAACAGCCTGACCTGCTAGGCTAGACGCACCTAAACCACGAGCAGCTAGTGTCTGCATCGCTGTACGCATAGACCCAGCAGCCCAAGCAGGTGTCTCCCCACCCTCAAACTGCTGCATAAGACCTTCTAGTTGTCCAGCTACAGTAGCCTTATTAGAAGGTGTAGCTGTAGCAGCTTGTATTTGTTCAGTGAACGAAGCAGCAGTTTCAGCATTAGCTACACCAGATATAAGTTCACCGTCTTCAATCTGACGTTGTACTGGGTTGTCCATCAAGATAGCGTTACCCTGTGCAGCATCAATACCTGACAGAGATGTACCTACTTGTTGAGCAGCCTCTACTTGTGCTTGTTCAGACACTGTACCTGTAACAGGTTGCATAGCCTGTGTTTCAGCTTGTACTTGAGGAGTAACAGTTGTTGGTGCCATCTGACCAGCAGCAGTGGTCATAGGCATCTGCGCTTGCGTTACAGTACCTACCTGTGCAGCCTCAGCCATAGGAGCTACTGCTGTAGTCTGACCTGCAGTAGATGCAATAAAGTCAGCAGCCTGTGGTTGTAGCATGTCTACTGTAGCTTGTGTAGGTTGCATGGTTTGCTGGATAGCGCCCCGTTGCATTGCAGCTAGTTGTTCTTGATAAGGATCAGCACCTTCAGCCGCCCCAGCGTTAAGTGTTGTCACATTAGATAGGTCTGCCGCTGCTGAACTAACAGCAGGAATAACAGTAGTACCCTCTTGAGCAAACACAGTACCTTTCTGTGTCATCTTATTACGTAGGGCTGTACGGTATTTACCCATCTTAGCTGCAGCAGCAGGGTTAGCTTCTAAGAACTTCTCTAAGTCTCCACCCTTGAAGCCAAGGAACTTAGATGCCATACTCTTCTCAGCTTCTACTAAACCCCCTTCGTTAAACATACTAGCCACTGTAGAACCTATTACACCTGCATAATTAGGAGGAAGAGTAGTAGGCATCATAGGTGTGCTTGGTTGTGTTGCAGTCATAGGAGAAGTACTTTGTGTTCCTATAGGTGCGTAACCAGGAGGTACATACGTAAGGGGGTTACCCTGTGCGTCTACTGTCACTGTTACTTGCTGTCCAAACTGATTAGCGTAAGTACGTTGTCCACCAAAACCACGCTGTGACTGTGATGTAAGGTTAGCCATTGTTGTACCAGTATAGTCAGGACGTACTTGTACTGTCTGAGGTACAGCACTCATACCAGCAGTCTGTAAAGGTGTACCCATAGTACCTGTTACAGGAGCTTGTGGGTATACGCCTGTTGGTGTAACACCTACTCCTACAGGCTGTCCTGTTATAGTAGTTGGGGTGGGAGTATACGGTGTTGTACTTACAGGTTGTTGCATAATAGGTGTAATAGGTTGTTGCGTAGTAGGTACAGATTCCTGTGCTGATGGTGTTGTAGTAGCAGTAGGCGTAGCTGTATAGTCAGGCTGTGGCGTTGCTACAGTAGTTGTGCCTGGAACTACAGCTTCAGGGGCTACTGCCTGTGGTGATTTAATAGTTTGTTGTTGTTCTATTACTTCTTGATAATCTTTTAAAAGGTTATTGTCACCTTCAGCACTGCTTACACTATCCCAATCAATCTGATCCAAAGTGCTCTGTTCTAAACCTACCAAACGGATACCCATACTATCCGCTGTATCTTTTACTTGTTGGAATTGATCTTTACCAATACCATAAGACCACATTTGATTTAGTGAACCTAAAGTAGCGGTTGTTAATAATACACCATTACTAGCCGCAGCACTGACATAACCAGTCTTTGTATTTAAGTATAAACTATCTGATATTTTTTTAAGATCAGGATTATTCTGAGCTAAACGCCTGTCTACAACCTGACCTTGTGCGTTCAATATACCGTTAGGATCAACAGGATTACCTGAAGCATCTTTTTCTTTAGAGATAGGAGGAAGAGCGATACCTCTACGTAGTACTTGACTGTTTGCACTACGCATATTATTTAAAAACTTTTCAGGATTAAGAATGCCATTTTCTGCAGAGAAAGAAATAATAGCGTCTAGGTTTCTGTTATCTCTTATAAGGTCACTACCCCATAAAGCAACAGCTCTATCTCGATCTAAACCTGTAATATTTTTGACAGCCGCAGATGATGAGTATACAAGACTGTTTGCTGCAGAGGTAGCTTTTTCAACATTTTGACCCCTGCTAGTGTAAATATTAACTAGGTTTTGATGTTCTCTAGCATAACCTTGTGCAGCTAAATTAGTATTTCCACTTCTTTTTAGTGCATATGTTAGTGCAGCTTCTTCTGCTGTTCTACCGTAGCTGTGATTATCTCCATATAAAAAACTAGTACTAGCTGCTTTACTCCCAACTTGCATATAAGCTGATCCATCAGCCCTATAACGAGGGGTATAAACTACGTTTCTTCTTACCTGACCTGTATTATCATCTACAACAGTCACGTTAGTAAATGCAAAATCATCACCTACAGTAAAACGGTTTTCCCTGTTGTTCTCTACAAGAGCCTCATACTGAGACTGCGTTACGGTTTTATTTATGATGTTTACGTTTGGACTTGCCATAATGCTTTACCTTTATTTACCCATTGTCATCCATACCGCACCTGCAATAAACGTCAGGACTCCAACGGTAACTAATTTTACTACTGTAGACCAGATAGACTTACGAGTATCACGCCAAGCTTCCAACAAGCTACGCATCTCTGTAATATCTTTGTGTGCATCATCGTCTAGTAAGCCAATAGAACGTAGAGCTTCTTTAGCTCCACGCCTAGCAGCACGATCTAGCATATCTTCTATTTCTTCTGGAGAAAGTTTGATGTCACTCATAGTTTAACTCATAAATGCTTATTTGTCAAGGTTTAACTGGCCAGTCAGCGTCATTTAAGTGAGGCCAATTAGCGTGATCAGTAATGTCACGGAGTGCTTGACGATAAGTAGTCATTTCAGCAGACATAGTTACATCTGTTAAAGCCATCCAGTCTGTATCAGCTAGAAGTCTGTTACGTGTGTTGCGATTCTGTGTAGCTACAGTCTCAGCATATGCTGTTGCTTCTTCAGCAGTCATTTCTACTGCTGTCTTTTCTAACACCCAACGTCCTGTGTAGATAGTCTGACCTACTAGCTCTGGTGTAGGTGCATTCTCTTCTGTGTATGTACCGTTTGTTTCAGCGATAGGTTGACCTTGTACGATCTTATGAGTGCTTGCATCATAGGTAGGGTCTTCTGCTGTGTAGACATACTCTACACCATAATTCCTTAGTAAGGAGTTAGGGATGTTTCTTGGAAAGCTGATGTTGCTTTTGTCTTTACGGAACTGTCCTACTGTGTAGGGGTATTGTCCTGTTATAGTGTTTACATACATTGTGTAGTCCTTTCTGTATGTCTATATTTATAAAGGAGATAGTTTTATTACGCAGCCGCAACTAGAGTCAGCTGACCCAGATGAAGGGTGTGTCCAAGTTGTCTCAGTGTAAGCCCCTGAAGTTCCTGGCTTTCGCAGTATAGCTGTAGCTCTGGTGTCAATGCCTGTATATCTATCATTTAATTGTGAAACAATATCAATGTAGCCACCTGAAATACTAAAAGAGTCAGTTGGCTGAAGAGAGTTTGATCCAGTAGTACCGACACATAGTACGTAATCAGAGTCAGATATGTTTATAGAACTAAAATATACATTTCTAGTATTAGCAGTTGCCGCTGCTTTAGCTGAGATTGAACTTGGGTCTACACCCCTAACTACGAATGCAAGACTTGCAGGGTTTAAGTTATAATAATTAGCATAGTAACCGTAGTTATCATCGTCAATACAAAGAGGTATAGCAGAACTGTCTGTTTGAAGTACGTGATAGTACACTGAAAGATTTGCATCATATGTATCATTCGCACCTACGTTAGCTAATTTAGTCCAAGCTAAAGTAAATGTAGGTACTAAGTAAGTTGATATGTTTCCTAGTTGATGTGACAATGCACCAAAGAAAAAGATTACATCACCTTTCTTCATATTCCCCTGTATCAACATTTGATTAGGTTCGTTTTCATACGTATCTGAAGCAGTGGTAACCGTAGTTATAACTCCTGTACTAGAAGAGGCAACCTGATTTGCTATTAAATTAAACTGACTCATAATTTAACCCTCGTATGCCTCTGAACCATAGTAGGTTGTACCACCATCAGTAGTAAAAAAGTTAAACAGTTTCTTTTCTCCATCTAAAGGCGCACTAGGAGCTTCTCCTCCAGACCATTTAACACTGGTAGGCCATGTCAATAAGAGAGGTTCTTCTGTTGGTATACTCATTGCATACCAGAAGCCTTCATTATAGTCATAATAAAACATATACATAGTACTGCCATCAGAATTAAAATCAAAAGCACCTGAATAACTTGAATTAGCTCCAATTCCATTTATAAAGTTTTCTTCTACAAGCGTAGCAGTAGATACATCCCAAGCTGTAGACATTTCAAACTTTCTCAGAACTTTAAAATGTCCACCTGTAGAACCTCGCATTGAAATGTAAAAGTATAAACCATCAGGAGTAAAGTATAAACCTTGAAAGTCAATTACAGATACACCGCCATATAATCCAGCATCGACTACAGGACTATCTTGAACATAGGTTGCTGTTGTCGTATCCCAAGCTGTACTTAAACTGTATTGTCTAACAGTGTCTGTATCGTGATCTGTAACATATAGACGAGTACCACTATCTGCTATGTGAGACCTCTGTCTTGACGATGAACCTAAGTTAAATGAATTAACTGTTGGGTTTGATGGGGTGTATGCAGTTGTATTTTTCCAGTATATAACACCATTGCTTTGATGTTTATACATTCTTGTACCATCATCCTTCCAATAAAAGTCACTAAAATCTGTTGTAGTCATGAAGTCACCATAAGCATCCCTTACTAAAGTAGTAATATCGCCTGGTGTAGTTAGACTATGATCTTGTATTTGATATTGAGTTGAATACTTCACCATAGTAAAAAGAGAGCTTTCGTCTGGTCTAACTCTTATGATTCTATAATCATCGTAACTTGTATTAGTTCCATAGTACAGCTGAGTACTTATACCTGTTGGCAGAGTATTACCAAAACTATATTTCTTACTGTCAGTTGCAGTCACCTCTAAAGTAAAACTAAATGCTTTACCTGAGGGTGGTGGATTACTAAAACTAAAAGTAGTATCTGCACCTATAGAACTCTGAAAGTAAGTACCTGTTGATAAATCTAAGTCAGGGCCAGAACCCACAGTACCAACAGCACTAGTATACCTACCTGTCTCTAAACCGTTTTTTATTTTAAAAGCTACCATGTTTCACTTTCCACTTGGTATTATTTAGCTAAGTATGTTGTACCACCATTAGGTGTAACTAATGCGATAGAGGCTGATTGACCTGTTAGTTCTGGCTCAGAACCGTTATTCCAGTTAAAACTGCTAGGCCATGTTGTTGATATAGAACCACCAAACTGATATTCGTATACTTTACTACCATAAACTGTAAATAGTCTAGTATTATTATCAGCAGAAGATAAACTTAATCCATAGGGACCATCTAACGTTGTAGTTAAAGATGCCGTTGATACATCCCAAGCAGTACTTAATGTGTACTCTTCAAGTCTTTTAACACTAGCTGATTCAGATACTACCATTTTAGTACCATCATCATTAAAAGTTAAACCATACTTATTACCTGTAAAAGTAAAAGACCCATTAGCAGTGCCGCCACTTATAGACCAAGCTGTACTTAAATCAAACTGATAGACACTGCTAGTATAATTTATATAAACTCTCGTACCGTCTGGTTTAAAGAAATGACCTGTAGGATTACTTGCACCGCTTGGGGAATAAGCAACCCAAGTTGTAAATGTATGGCTAGAAATATCCCAAGGTATAGATAGACTAAATTCAGAAAACCTTTTATAACCACTTCCCATAATAAAGACTTTTGTTCCGTCAGGTTTAAAGAATACCCCTCCTGCATAGGCGTAATCACCCGAATCTGACATATTTATAGCTGTACCACCTGATGTATGAGTTGTTACATCAAAATCAACCATATCCCAAGTATATAAAACCGCAGTACTACTGTGATTGAGTCCATAAAATCTTGATTTATCTTTTACATAAATACTGTTAATACCACTTACTCCGTCAGCAACCTTTGCGATATTAGGTGTATTAGATAGATCAAAAGAAGTATTAGCAGTCGTATCTAAATTTAGCTTAAAGTTTTGTGTTCCTGTAGACGGAGGGTTTGAAAGAGTAATTATACTATTTAGAGCTAAAGTAGGAGTAAATATAGTACCTGTAGAAAGGTCTACATCAAAAGTAGTTTTACTAACATCAAAGCTAAGTCTAGCACCATATACTGTGTATAAGTAAGAATCATCTGGCTTCATAGTTATACCAGGGGAGGTTGTTGGTAACGGACCTATTTTAGCTACATAAGAAGCAGTTGATACAGTGTAGGCTGTGCTCAATGAAAATTCAAATACGGCATATGTACCATTTGTAGGGTCTGTTGCGGCTACATAAAGTTTAGTACCGTCAGAGTTAAACACACAACCCGTTGGTGATTGCATAGTTGCTGATATTGCAGATGTTGTACCTGTATAAGAGGCAGTAGAAATATCACCTGCTGTAGAAAGAGTGTATTGATCTACTGTATGGTTAACTTGATCTACTATTATTAATGTAGTGTCGTTGTTGTGTAACGAATGTGACAAAGAATAAGTGGTTTGTGTACCATAGTTATAACTTTTACTATCATAAGATGCAGTAGTTATATCGTAAGCAGTAGTAAGACTATATTGATATAAAGTATCAGCAGTAAGGTCTTGGAGGTACATCTTTGTACCATCAGAATTAAATGATATACTTCTTAAATCTCCTACAGTACCTGATACATCAAGTGTTGCAGTCGCTGTACCTGCTATAGTTGTTGTATCCCAGGCTGTACTCAAAGCATATTGATAGACTATCTCATCAGTTCTTGTATAATAAAGATAAGTACCATCCGCATTAAATGCTATACCACCTGTGCCACTCATACCAGCTACTTCTAAATTATCAGCAACAGCTTGTGAAATATTATCTACTGTGACAGTACTACTTGAACTACTTACAGTACCAGTCTTTTGTTTTGCTGTACCGTTTATCTCTACAAGCCCTTTAACTACGAAGTCTTTATTGTTAGCCATTACTTAGCTCCCTTCATAGCAAGCCCACCTTCAAAGCTTGTACCAGCGTCTGTAGTCTTAAATGTTAGAATATCTGTAGCAAATAAGCTTGGTGCTGAAGGAGTAGAAGTAAAGCTTATAGCTGAGTCATACTCAACTAATCCAGTGTTTTTTGTGTTGAATTTAATAGCGTAATCCTGACCTGTAGCAATAAATACTGAACTTCCGTCAGGTTTAAATGTAAAAGCAAATGGACTGCTATATCCCGCAGCACTGATAGCACTTGTATTTATATTAGAATAGGAAGCAGTAGTTATATCATAAGCAGTACTGAGGTCATACTTATACATAGTACTACTAGAGTAGTCTGTTCCGAAGAGAGCAGTCCCATCATTATTAAGGGCGCAACCAGCTAAATTGCTAGTTTGTGTAGAAGTAAATGTATTACCAGTAGTAAAACTTGCAGTAGATAAATCCCAAGCAGTACTTAAATTATACTGATATATATTATCAGTACTGTTACCAGCGAAATACAGTTTTGTACCATCTGAGCTAACATCCATATCCCAAGGTTGTGTATCTCGTGCGCTAACATTAAGAACTACACTGTTATAAGTTAGAGTAGAAATATCCCAAGCTGTACTAAGATCGTACTCATATATGTAACCGCCATTATAACTAACAACAAAACAACGTGTTCCATCAGACTTAAACTTTAAACCTGCAGCACTAGATGTAATACTAGCACTTACATTGTCATAGGAAGCGGTTGTTAAATCCCAAGCGGTAGACAACGAGTATTGAAGCATAGTGCTACTTGTCGTTGATAGATACATCTTTGTACCATCAGGTTTAAAGTCTATCCCCCTATATGTGTAGTTAAAACCTGTAGGGTTAAGGAAAAATGTCTGATTTACATCTGCCATCGCTTCTATAGAAAAACCACCGTAGCCTTGCTGTTCTACTAAAACAGTAGAGACAACATCATCAGTAGACGTAGGGGCATTACTAAAAGAAATCTTGGCTGCAGTAGTAACTGCAACTTCAAAGACAGAGCCTGTAGATAAGTCTAGGGTTTTAGTGTCTATGGCTGTTGAGTATTGATAAACAGTGTCGGTAATAGAGCCAACAATGTACATCTTTGTACCATCGCTCTTAAAGAACAAACCACTTGGATTAGTTTCTTGGGAAGCTACGGAAAAGCTAGTACCTGAGTAACTAGCAGTAGACACATCCCAAGCTGTACTTAATGAATACTGATAAACGGAGTCAGTGTCGATCCCAGTAACAAACATCCTAGTACCATCGGGGATAAAGAAGACTGATTTAGGGTTACTATCTTGAGCATCAACACTAAAATTTTGAACATAAGAAGCTGTAGAAACATCCCAAGCAGTACTTAATGTATACTCATTAATGTCATTGCCTGTATAACCAGTGACATACATCTTTGTTCCATCAGCCTTAACAAACAAACCAAAAGGTGCTGTATCTTCAGTAGACACACTAAAGTTCTTACTATCATAACTTGCAGTAGATACATCCCAAGCTGTGCTTAAGGAGTACTGATAAACAGCACGAATTGTGGTGTCCAAAACAAACATTTTAGTGCCGTCCGCTTTAAAACTAACCATAGTTGGCTGCGTTAGGGATTGACCTGAAAAACTAAACGCTGTTGTATAAGTAGCTGTAGATATATCCCAAGCTGTACTCAGCGCATATTCATTTATGTCATCTCCCGTCTGACCGACAATGTACATTTTAGTACCGTCTGTCTTGAATGAAATACCTCTTGGGCCTGTTTCTTGTGAAGAAACACTAAAGCTAACATTATCATAGGAAGCTGCAGTTAAAGAATAACCCGCAGTACCAGTCGTTATAGTACCTATTCCCTCTAAATAACCATCAGAGAGAATACCATTCTTTACTTTAAAGTCTTTATTATTAGCCATCTTTCACTTTCCAGATTAGCTTAAAAGTTATGCTAGTATAGCTGCACTAGCAGTAAAGTTTGTAGAGTTAGATGAGGCAGCTGTTGCTAGAAGTCTAACATTACCACCACTAATATCTACATCAAAAGTTGCTACAGCTGTGTTTGTATTAACCTCACCATACTGTGTGGCTACAGCTGTAGTACCATCGTGTGTTACAAGTAGTTTAGTGATAGTGCGTTCTGTTGCTACTGTATCAGTCGCTACTACAGTTATCTCAATGCCTAACGATGTAGATGTTGCATAAGATGCAATAGCTGTTTGTGTTGTGCTTGTTGTTGTAGCAGTCTGAGTGTCACCTCCACCACCACCAGCAATAGCACCCCAAGCACCATCAGCATAACCTTCAAACTGTGCATCATCTGAGTTATAACGCAGCATACCGTTAGCACCAGTAGGACGTTCTGCTGTAGTACCTGCAGGTATTTTAATTGCGTCAGTAGCTGCAATATCAAAAGTAACACTAGGTGCGGAAGTACCAACACCTATATTATTAGAACTATCTATAGTAAAAGAAGTACCAGAACCACCAGCCCTAAAAGACATAGTATCTGCAGAAGTATCATAATAAATCCGTCCCGCATCTTTATCGGTAGGATCACCAAAGTTAAGTATGGCATCATAATTGGTCAGCCCTGCAGCTATAGCTATGGTAGCTGTACCTGAAGTGTTGGATACTTCTAAAGGATAACTAGGTCTGTTAGAACCAACACCTATACCTACTCTTCCAAAGACTGAAAACTTAATAGTAGGGTCACTGATAGAAGGCTGACTCCAAAATCCTAAATCGCCAAGAGTATCAAGACCAATACTTTGATATTGAGTACCTCCGCTAGTAGGTTCATATATGTTAATAGCACGTTCATTTGAGCCAGAAACTACTGTTACAACACCATTTATATCTATGTCACCTGTACCTGTAATGTCATTACCATTAAGGTCTAGATTACCACCTAACTGTGGTGTGGTATCTCCTACTAAGTCTGTATTAATACCTGACAGACCTGAACCATCACCACTATAAGAAGTAGCTGTTACAGTACCTGTGATATTAACATTACCTGTGCCTGTAATGTCTGAACTGTTTAGGTCTAAGTCACCGCCTAGCTGTGGTGTTGTGTCTTCTACAACATTAGATAAAAGTGAACCTGCAGTAAAGCTACCTTGCTCCCAAGCACTACCATTCCACACATACAGTTCATTACTTGTAGTATTCCAATATAGAGCACCAGTTACAAGTGCATCACCGTCATTGTCTACAGATGGATCAGAAGCTTTAGCTCCTAAGTAACGATCATCAAAGTCATCATAGGAAGCTGCAGCAGCAGTAGCACTTGTAGCTGCGTTAGTCTCACTTGTTGCAGCATTAGTCTCTGAGGTAGCAGCATTAGCCGCACTAGTTGCAGCAGCCGTAGCTGAACCTAAGATAGCATCCACATATGTCTTAGTAGTTAGATCAGCAGCGTTAGTAGGTGTATAGGTAGTAGTAATCTTAGAGCTACCCATGTCGATAGCACCTGTCATAGTGCCACCAGATAAACTCAACTTAGTTGCATCTTGGGTATCTACATAATTCTTTGTAGCTGCATCTTGGTTAGCTGTAGGGTCACCCAATCCAGTGATTTTAGATGTACCCATAGCAATAGCACCAGTCATCGTACCACCTGCTAGTGGTAGCTTACTTGCTATGCTTGTTGTAATAGTTGTAGAGAAGTTAGGGTCATCACCCAGCGCAGCAGCTAGTTCGTTTAGTGTATCTAGTGTACCTGGGGCTGAGTCTACAAGTGATGCAATCTCTGTATCAACGTAACCTTTACTTGCTGCATCCCCTGAAGCTACAGGTGTAGACAAGTTAGTAATGGTAGCAGTAGTAGCTGCATCCATATTCAATGTGCCGTTAATGGTCACATCGTTAAACGTAGATGAACCAGTAGCAGCTGTAACATTTCCTGTAAGGTTACCCGTTACATTACCAGTTATATTACCTGTAAGGTTGCCTGTGACGTTACCTGTTACATCACCTGTCAGATCACCAGTAAAACCTGTATTTGCTGTAATCGTTGTACCTGTGATAGCTTGCGCTGTTGTTCCACCAATAACAGCACCATCAATAGTACCACCATTAATATCAGCACTCGCCAGTGTAGCTTGTCCAGATGTCGATACAGTAGTAAAGCTACCTGCAGCAGCACTAGTAGCACCAATGATAGTACCATCAATAGCACCTCCGTTGATGTCTACAGTAGCGTGTGTAGAGTTACCTGTTGTAGTTAAGCTACCTGCAGACATAGCTCCTGTAAAAGTAGATGTACCTGTAACACCTAGAGTACCACCAATAGTAGCATTACCTGTGGTGTCCATTGTAGTAAAATCAGCAGCTGCAGGAGTAGTGCCACCAATAACAGTATTATCAATAGTACCGCCTGTAATAACTACAGAGTCAATGTAGCCAATACCATCAATGTATAAGTCTTTAAATTCTGCACCTGAAGCACCAAGGTCAACGTCATCGTCAGTTACAGGTTTAAGTACACCATCTTCTAGTCTAATCTGTTCTACTGCTGCAGATGATACTTCATTGTAAAAGCTGATACGGTTATTAGCTGTATCAATTACTACTTTATTTAATGCGTCTATATCAGCAATCAAAGGTACGTAAGCACCTTCAGTAGAGCTACCATCGTGTTTGTGACCGCCTGATAAAGCAAAGGCATCACGTATTGCGTTAAACTCTGCGTTTACTGGTGCAGCTTTAATAACCGCATTAGCGATAATGTCTGCTACTGACTGTCTTGAATAACCTGCCATTTTATAACCTGTCTCCTACTCCGAATGTAATCACTAGACCCTGAATACTGTGTGATGCATTGGAATCATTAGTTACGAATTTAAATGATGCTGACTTACCTGAACCTGAAATGTT
>Ga0208162_1000821_pt1 | contig 17058 bp, 20 predicted proteins | sample CB_VirMetaG_4_FD_184539 | JGI IMG/M metagenome (GOLD analysis project Ga0208162, IMG submission 184539) | Freshwater to marine saline gradient viral communities from Chesapeake Bay - CB_1508_1M Viral MetaG (SPAdes) (version 4) | ecosystem: Environmental > Aquatic > Marine > Coastal | place: USA... | reverse complement strand
GCGCCACCAGATACATATATATCACAGGCAATTCCCTGGGCATGAGTACCTGGCTTTGCTTTCTTAGCCTCTATACTATGGGATGGACTTCTGTAACCGCTAGTAATCTTAAATGGAAATCCACAGGCTTCACGCAACTGATCTAGCTTGTAGATAAACTCTGCTGACATTTCGTTCTCGCCAGTCTCCTGACAGTTAAACTCTTCTATGGTGAAATACTTAAATCTCATTTTCTTAGGCTCATTAGTTTGCTAACACCCTTAATACCAAAGCTACTAGATATAGCTATGAACAATAAATACTGATACCACTCAGGTAAACCAGATAATGCAACAAAACCCTGCTCTACTCTATCAATAACAGATGGATCATTAACAATTATGGAATAGCCAACCATGAATACGGGTATAGATAACACAATAGTCCAGAACTCGTCTTTCCAGCTATGTGCTGAAGCATCAGCCATCTTCTCTTCCCAGTTGCCATCGTTCTCTATAACGCGCATCTTTGCCTGGTGTTTAGCTTGTTTCTCTTCTGCTTTGTTCTTTAGATAACCACCTGCAAGGTTAGCTATCGGTGATATTAATGTTTGCCACATGGTTTATTCTCCTATCTAAGCGGGTTAGAAAGGTGATCCAACCCTTGCCAAAGATCGTCTATCTCTTTGCCTATTACTTTAATTCGCTCATCTACATCCCCTATACTATCACTTATTAATTCTGCTTGCTTAACTGTTGCTTTCATTGCCTCAATATCTTTCTCTAGCGTAGAGACGCTTTTAGAGGCTTCTAAGAGCTTTTCTTGCTGACCCACAATAACATCTAGGTTTGTTCCTAAAGTGGCTAATTTCGCGCTTAAATGGCTTATATCGTTATCTTCTAGCTGTTGTTCTATAAGCTGGATAGATTCATGTAATGGAGTAATATTAGGAATCTTCTTTGATTCTACAGCCTCTAATCGAGAATATAGGCTAGATGCAGTCCAGACTGTCCCACCGATACTTGTACCGATAGTAATCACGATAGCGATCCAAATCCCCTTGAAGGATGTGTTCCCTATTTTAAGCTCTGTATTCTCTAGGCTCATTACTCACAATCCATATTAAAGAAACAATCATAACCCATTCCGACAGGTGATGTTCTGTAGAACTCTGACTCTGTACCCAATGCAAGAATGTCTGCTTCTGTATAGTACATATCTAAACCAAAGTCATTGTTACCACTTAACATCACTACAGTTAGCTGTCTGGTCGTATTGTAACCCATAGACACCCATTGAGCATTAGCATCGTAAAAGATATTAACGTCAGCAGATGTAGTGTTGTTGTCTTCAATAGACTGCTGTAAGAACTCTGCTGCTTCACTGTTAGCAACAGCCAGGTAGGCAGAGGCTTGGTTAGCACTTGTCTCAATGTCATCAACTGCTTGGTTGTATGTATCTACATCTTCTTGGTCAATAGTGAGCATCTCCTGATTCTCAGCTACAAATACCTGGACATCTTCTTCCTGTTGGGGAGTGCTTGCTGTTTCAGCCATCTCAGCAACCTGCTGAACTGCGATCATATCTACAACAACTTCTGTGAAGGTAGATATAGCCATGTCCATTTGCTCAAGGGAATCCATCGCCATATTCTCTAGCACCTCTTTAACTGGTGCGCCATAAGGCTGATAGTTTGCCATGTTATTCAAGGCAGAGTTATAGGCTTCTACTTGAGCTTGTTCAATGTGAGCCGTGGAAGATAATTTGCCATCAGACAAACCGCTACCATGATGCGAATACTCAGTCGCTGCACCTACTAGCTTAATGCCTGTATCTATTTGATCGACTATTGCCGAACTACTTTGAATTAGGTTGTCTAACTCATTGCTTTGTACTGCGGAACTTATCACTAATAGAAATGCTATCTTCTTCCACATCTTCACTAACCTCGCCTATCTGGAGAATGCCGTTATAAAACTTACGGTCTTCCTTGTAATCAGGAATATATAGTTCTGGGTTCTGCTTTATCAGCATAAGCCCCCTCTTCCCCGCTACTAATCTCCCATTGTTTATGAACGGGCATGGTGAACCCGCCAACAACATACTGCGAAATACATTAACATCAGAGCAAAGCATAGAAACTGCTGCAACCTTTAGCCCCAGGTCAGCCAGTAGCTTTGCATTCTTACGTCTAGAGCAATCCTCGTCTAACTTATACCCACCGCTAGAGAAGCCCACTGCAACAGTCTGTAACGACCCTGCTGTGCCTCTTAAACAGGTATCCATGCCATTAGACATAAAGGTTGGTGATATTGCTGATCCTACTGGAATCTCACTTGATGAACCTGCACCATTATAAGTGTTGCTTGTTGATTCATCGACTGTGTTGTTATTTGAGTTGGTGGTAGAGTTATCACCGTGAAAGGTATTTAGGCTTCCCTCTTGAGCATTATCTGCGTAACAAACACTAGCCAGTATCCATAGGATAACCACGGAATAGCCGTGGAATAGCCGTGGGATAACTGTTAGGTTCACTGCCTGTCTTGCTCCATCCATGCCTTCATTTGCATTACGTTTTCATCAATACGCGCTACTTGTACTTGTAAGTCACGCTGCCTAGCATCCAACTGCTCTAGCTTATTATCAACCTTAACAATATCTTTAGCGTTTTGATCGACACCAACTTCAACCTCTGTAAAAGCTCCCATAACATTAATTGCATGAACCGCCAACAATACGAATAAAGTAATCGGTACATTTTTGCTTAAATGCCAATCTTCCATCTGCTTCTCCAATTATGGGTTGAGTAAGATTATCTGGTTAATTAAGTTCTCTAACTGTTGATTATACGCTAAAACTACATTGTCAGTATGCAACTTTTTACAACGTAGCAATAATAAAAGCTAGTAATTGCTCGTATCTAACACCAAGCCTATTCTTTTCAACTGCTATATCTCTTAGATCTTCTGGCACTTCTTCTAAGCTAGGGTAAGCTATTCCACCTTCTTCTGTTTCATACCAAATATCTTCCATAAACATAGCGTAGCGGTGAGCATCTAAACCTTCTGATGTAAAGGCATCTTGTAAGTCTTGCGCTATGATTCCAAAGTGAATACGCGCCTTTTCTCCCTTTAATTCTATAGCCTCTGTTCTGCGATACTTTCTTAATAAGGTTTTACACTTTGTAGCCACTCGTAACTCTGCATCATTTAGCTGTTCAATGTCTTGCTTTTCGTTTCTGTCAGAAGATGTTGTAGTGCCACTTGCAAAATATCCTAGCTTCCATCGAGCAAAAGCCCCGCCAAAGTTGCACGTATTGTCAACATATCCACCAGTGCTAGCGTTAGCAGAGGTAATTTGCCTTGTTCCAAATCCGTCAAAAAAAGTGAAAGCCGCTTGATTAGTTCCAATAATCATTCGAGAAGGGGCACTAGAACTTCCAATAACTCCAATCCTAGCGGCTTCTGCAAGACCTGAAGAACTATATTTAGCTTTAAAACTAAGTAGCTGATCGTAAACAAATGCGCCTGATGCATCAGAATTTAAGGTTAACATTCTATTTGCTTCAGTTTCACCATTAAGACTTAATTGACCAGACGCAACTATATCGCCAAGCATATTTGTTGTACTAGTTGTTGTACCGCTTTCCCCAATGTTTATAGTAGTGTATCCACCATTAGCAAACCCGCGCCCAATATTAACTGTTTTTGTGTCTAATGATGATGTGTTAACGCCTGTGGCAATATTAGTTGTAACTGTACCACTTGTGCTTATATCTACGTTAGGTGCTGTTATAGTTCCAGATGCAGACACATTGCCCTTTAAATTTATGGTGGTTTCTCCAGTTCCAGAAGTAGTGCCATTACCTATGTTAAATATATTTGTTCCGTTAGATGACTGACTGCCCATGTTAATGGTTGTAGAGTGACCACCATAAAAACCATAACCATAACCAGTTCCTATATTGACTACTTTAACATCTGTAGTATTTACGTTATTGATACCTGTAGCAATATTAGTTGTAACACTACCTGCTGTACTTATGTCTACGTTAGGTGCTGTTATAGTTCCAGTAGTAGTTAAAGTGCCGTCTAGAGTTTGACCGCCAAAATTGCCGAGATAGTTAGATTCATTAACTAGTATTTCCTGACTCTCAGCCAATACATTAATTGATGTAGTGTTGCCTGAGACTGCTACAGATGTTTCAGATGGTTGTATAGTAAGGGTCGCTGTGTTGTCAGACACAGAAACACTGGTTACGTTTTCAGTAACCGTAACGGTAGTGTCAGATGTAACGTCTACTGTTGTAACATCTTCTGTAACAGTTACGCCCACTAGTCAGTAACCTCTCTAGTAACTTCTGCCTTGCCCTGGATGATGCGCTCTACACTAGTGCCTTCATAAATCTCAACGTCATAAACATAGAAACCTGCTGTAATACCATCAGTTACAGTGTTAGCCATCTTCATTACTATAGTGCCATCATCACTTAGCGATCCACCACCACTACCTGTGAAGGTAAAGTCATAAGACTGGGCTGCATCGTATGTGCTTTTTAATTTACCTCTAGCATTCCAACCAGATAAGTCTCTAGCTGTACCGCCATCTTTAATAACCAAAGTCAGCTCAAAGTCTGAGCCTTGATCTATCGTTATATCATATTTTCCTGCGCTCATTTTTAAGTGCCTCTGTTAAGGGTCTATTACTAAGTTAACTTTATATTCTGTGTCACTTGTAGCAACACCATAAAAGTATAACAGCAAATCAGCATTGTCTGCTTGGGCTGTTTGTAGTTCTGCCATTGCGGTTTCGGCATCTTCTTTAGTATCGTGCCTACTTACCTCGACAAACTCGTGATAAGGCTCATCAGTTAGGGTTCTTTCGTATCCTACAACTATCATGTCTCGTGTTGCTCCCCTGTCATTCTGCTTTCTACATGAATATTACCGTCTAGCGTTGTGATTGTATCACCGCCAAAGAAGTGTCTAGCTCTAACCCTACACTTGTATTTAATCCTTTCAATTCCTAAGTATGCATCTGCTCTCATATTAAAGTAGCTAGTATAAGGGTTTGATCTAAAGCTCATAATCCTCTGAGCTACAACAGCCCAAGTACCTGCTGATGCACTACCAAATGGGTGGTGATAAATTTGCGTTGGCTGTGAAGTCGGTACTACTGCACCGCCTATTGTGGATATATCTACGTAAGTCTTATTCATTAACTTTTTAAGACTGAAGTTATCAAATGTATGCTGATCACCAGATGTTTCAGATGTAACCTCTCCCATAACATAAACAGTAGTTACTCCGCTTGGGATAGTGATTATTTGCTCATGGGTTAAACTTGAGCTACTACTATAATTACCTGTTGAATGAAAAGCATCCTCAATATCTGAACTAGTAGATACGTGTAGTTTGCCTGTTGCTGTGCTGAGGCTACTATTTTGCCCACTAAACAAATATCTCTCTCCTGCTTCAACAGTTACAGCTTGATAAAAATATGCTCTATCTGTGTTGCTGTCTTGCACGATTGAGGCTAAAGACCCGTAAGAATTATTAAGAGTGCCACCAACAGTAGTCCAATTATTAGGCAGACTTCCACTAAAAGTACCATTGACTACTAACTCGCTTTGTGGCTCATCTTCAACGTAATGCAAGTTTTTATAAGTTCTGTAGGTATTTAAACCGCCAACCTGACCGACACCAAAACGATTCAGAGCCTGCCCTTCAAGCCAAACTCTTTGATAGTTAGCTTGCGGTATGCTGTCATACGTAGCTATTCCTATGCCCCTATAGGCAGGCGTATCTTGCGGCACTTCCACTTCAATATATAGGTAAATTGTACTGCCAACAGTTGCGGTTTGACCTGTATATAATTGCGCATACCAATCGACTGATATGTGCCTGCCCTTAATTAAATCTAACTCGGTAGAAGGAATTTCAAACTCATGCAATGTGACGTAGGTATTAAATGCTAATGACTGACTATCAAAGTAATTGAAATAACTTTCCTGCGTAGCACCAGTAAACTTATTAGCAGTCAGGCTATCAGTCTTGATCTGATCTGCTTCTATAGAGCCATCAACAATAAGATCGCCAGTAATGTGTGCTTCTTTTTTAATAAATGCCATTAGTATGCCTGTACTATTTGTAGAGCAATGGGAATGCTAGTTGATTCAGTTTTTGGATCACCATCTTCATTAGTATAGTTTGCAGTGACATTCAAAGTTCCGAATTTTCTAAGAGTCTCAAGACTATCATCATCATCACCAGCCCAATACTGATGCCCTGTCTCAGCCACAGGGTCTTCTATAGCTTCTGATTTAACAGTAACAATATAGCTTTGTGTACCATTAAAGTTACCAGTCGTATCTTCTTCCACAGTAAATGAAGTGCTTGCAGGGTCACTCGAAGCATAGTTTGTAATCGTATGAGACCAAGTTATACTAGCATCACCTACCTGAGAGGCATCAATATTGAACCCAAACACAACATAAACATCTTGTGTTTTATCAAATGTGGCACCCGTTTGAGGATTGTTAGGATGTGAATGAACCTGAATATCTGCCTCAAACCTAAAAGTTTGTGCATCAAGAACCTTAGTTCCACTCTGCTGAATTATTGTAAGCTCATCACCTGCAACTGGTGGTCTGCCAACATGGTCAGTAAATGTTGCATCTGTTGGGGTAGTTATAGCATTTCTTGTATAAATGACGTTTTGCGTATCAGAAATGTTTGCAAAGGCATTTCCGTTTGTTAGTGTCTGATAAACTATTGAACTTCGCATTCCTCTGTCATTAACTACCTGTACGCCTACTCTTATATTCGCTGTCTCATCATAGTTAGGAATAACTAAATTAGTCTCAGTAGTTGTATATATTTTGTAAGTGTCAAAATCCTTGCTTGGATCTCCTATCCCAATCCTGTAATAGTTTACATTTACGCCATAAGGCTTACTCCAAGATGTTGATATCCCAGTATAAGCAAGCGTGTTTTCGTAATATACAACAGGATCAGCCTGGAACCTTTTAGCATTTCTAATTGCGCTTTTATCTGGTAGGCGTGAAGTTGATCTAGAGTAGTCAAAATAATTCCCAGTTTGACTATCTATAGAATCATTAGTTTCTCTACCCTCTAAATCTATAGTAATACCAGATGCATCTGAAATATTTATTTTAAGATTAGTAATCTCATACTTTTCATTAGTAATACCCAAAGCTGAATTAGTTACATTTATTGTATCGCCTATTGCGTAATCTAGACCCCTAGCATTAATTGTAGTCTTTAGCGTTCTTTCTCGCCTTGAGTCAATAAGTGTCAGTTTTGCTAATCGTTGCGCCTGATGAATATCAGTAGTCATTGGCAAGTCTAGGTTTTTTCTATACCTATCGCCATCATCAGTTTGATAAGATGTGTTTTTCTGTGGCGGGTATTCCATTTTTATATAATTAGCTTCTGCGCTAACAAAATTCCCACGCACTTCATTGAATGCTACTTGTCTTGGGTTTTTATTAGATATAATAAAATCACCGATTATCATATCTTCATTTAAAACTGTATCATGCGGGTCTAAATATCTCTTTGGCAATATTTTAAATTTACCATTAATGTAAACCATCTTGCCCTTCATGCAGGATAATATTTTTTTGATGTTGGTTCTTACAGAATCTTGAGTAGATATAACCCCGTTGCACGAATATCTTTTTCTAGTTGTACCAAATACATTGACGTTTTCATCACAAAAATCAGCCGCATCTTTTATCTGGTTTATATCAAATAGACTTCCGCTTAAATCAGCACCAAAGTCACTGTCTCGCAGATAGTTATATAAACATAATACAGGGTTGTCAGACCAAGCAGTTTGTTGTGATCTTGGGTCGTATACCTTTTTGCCTTCAATAAGCGCGGTTACTTTAGGCACACCGTTTGGGTATTTATCTGGGTTGTGTATAAATGTAACATGACTATAAGCAATGCCATTTAGCGGTTTATTATTGACACTACTACTATTCCAATAAGAATCATAGGGAATAGTAATCATTGCTTGCGGGTCATTTCCCAACTTATTTTGCGCAGTAAAGTCACTTGGTTGCGTACTGCTTGTACCGTTAGAAGCATATTGGTTCTTATATACTCTTACTCCGTTTTCATATCTGAGAGCTAAAGTGTCATCTAGCCAAATTTCTTTGATAGCATGGACTACAGTATGATGCCAGCAAATAATAAAATTCAGCCGACTAACAAAATCATTCTCTGTGCCTTCGATGTTTGCAGGTGAGTCATATCTACCGTCAACACCTACAACAGACTGATAAACTATCGTGCCACCTTTTCTTGTTTTTCCGTAAACAATATCTCTAACAGCAGTTGGGTTTCTGGTTGTGATATTACGACCACCCATGGTATCTGCTTGTGCGCCCGCCTGTAGGTCTTGCGCCACTTCTTCCATTGAATCAATTTGATAATCCATTACAAGCGCAGTGCCAACGCCAACAGCAATAGCAACGGTAGCAGTTGCACCTACTGCTGCCGCACCTAACCCTGCTGTTATACCTGCTACTATTGCCATCTAATTGCCTATATACTTTGTGTATAATCTTTCGGTTAACGTAAAATCTAAATGCTCTAACAAACTATCGAAGGGTGAATGGCACTTAGTATTGATAGTTAAGCTAGACACCTTCTTTTTCTTTAAGTCTTCTTCTACATACTTAATAAGTCCCAATCCTGCGCGACCTTTTCGGTATTCAGGAAGTATGTATATTATATCGCAAGCCGCGAAAATATGGTCTGCATAATGCAATCCTTTAGTCGCAACAACTGTGAAATAGCCTACTAACTTATCACCCTCTCTAGCAGTATAAGCATACAAAAGACCTAAACTTTCTAGCTTGTCGTAAGTTTCCCAATCAGGATTAAGTTTAATTACGTCTTGATTGAGTGCTATCTCTTCCCAATGCTTTTCAATTAAAGGTTGTACTTCTTTCCTACAGTCTCTTACTTTTTCTATTTGATATTTCATCACTGTCCCCAGATAAGTTTTTGCTCCGCTATATCCTCAACAAACATTAAACCAAAATCACTAACACCATGCACATCTTGCTGGTCTTCTTGTGTATATCTTCTTATGTTTCTATCATCTAGCCTAACTAAAAAGTTCTCGCAAGTAACCTCAATTATAATCTCATTACCTGTCTGTCTGTATACCATGTTATCTAAGATGCCAGTGAAATAACGAATTGATGGGTCTATACGATCTAAGTTTTCATCAAGCTGAAAAATGTATACTCTAACCTCCGCGCCTTGAAACTCTGCATCTCTAGCAATAGTCACTAAACTGTTATCACACCCAGATAGCTGTATGGTTATACCAGAAGTACCTAAGTCACTATTCTCATTTACAGAACTTATTGATAACAAACTACCTGCTGGGGTGTAAACACCAGGGTCAGATGCTGAAGTATATTCCTTCATGCCATTACTTAGCAAAAGATTATCAGTACCATTAATACCAAGAATCTGAACAGCCATGCAGAACTGATACTTGCCATTATCTATGTCAGTTTCAAAATCTGTATGTATGCCTCTAGACATTACTGTGCCTCAATACAATTGAAGGTAAAGTCATAAAAGCCTGAGTCATGCATATCCCAGCCAATATCGTTTCTAGCTAATCGCCAAGACGTTTTAGGTAAATCAATGGTTAGAGCTTGTGAGGCTGTTACTTCTGTTTTTAATGCAGGGGCAATAGATACATTACCGACACTTGTAGATATATCCTCTAGAGTCATATAAAGCTCATTATTAACTTCAAAATGACTGCCCGCAGGTAATCCATTGGAATCACCTAGAGTAATTAACATAGTAGTTGAGCCAACGTCTATAGTTGTGCTTCCAGTATGTGATGCTGTTCTACCAGTTTGCACCATCAAGGGATTTCCAAATTGGAACGTCTGTGTAACGCCACCTAAAGCAGTAATAAATGCAGAAAAAGCCATGCCTTCATCTCTATCTAGAGGTCTTAATGTTATCTCTGCTTCCCATCGAGCATTAGTGTAATTGGTAATCAACTGCTTATAGTTTGTAGCTGATTGAGTCATTGCAGCACTGTGTACCAGCTTTAGGTTACAGCTTTTGATTATAGACTCACCATTTACAGTAGGAAATGTTAAAGGGTATGTTAAAGCCATTTTATCTGCCTGTTATCATCTGTGAATAAGCACCGCCTCTGCGAGTCTCTTGTGCGACTGCTACCTTACTAGCTTCAGCTATCTGTGGCATTAGGTTCTTTATTTCTGATCTTACAGTATCTTGAACACCAGTGCTAATGTTTATAACCTGGTTAACAACAACGCCACCAACACTACCGCCTTTCGTATGGTCGATTACAGTCTCATTTGGGTGTAGTATAGCAGGGAATCCACCTTTACCGTCTACACCACCAGAACGAGAGCCATGACCAGTAAAACCACCGCCCTCAAATGATGCTTCAGCCAAAGCAGTACCCATTATCAGACCTGCATTAATACCACCCATTACTTTCATAGTTGCTGCGTGAGCCTTACCAGCTGTTAATATTGCTGGAGCTGTAGGAGCTGTAACAGGGTTTGTTGCTGCCGCTGCTGCCATGCCCGCATAAGCAGTCATGGTTAGACCTGCTGAAACATGACCTTGTATAAGGGCGTTAGCCGCTGCTAGAGTTTTGGATATAAGAGCAAATGCTTTAGCTTCTTTAGAACCTTTCTTGAAAAAGCCACTCATAATATCAAAGGTATTTGCAAACTGACTTGTTACTGTTGATGCTGTATTCAGCATAGAAGCCTGAAGACTAGCATCCATGTTTTTATATTCTGTAAATATTTTCCCTATAGCTTCAGTCAAGCCCATATCTTCAGCTTTCTTTTTAATCGAATCCATTTGTATAGCAAATGCTTCATCTTCTAACTCAGGAGTGATTCTTGCCATGAATTGATTTTCTGTCTCAGGCTTTCCTGCCTTTGCTGCTTTTTCTCTTGCTTTAGTTATATCTTCAAGTCGCTTTAATTCAGCAAGATGCATCAAAAGTTGCAATCCTTCAGTTGCACTTAACTCATCTCGTAATACTTGCTGTCTAATCTCATATTCTCTAACTGCTAAAGATGACTTTCCGTATGTTTCAATTTGCTTTACAAGTGCATCATCTTGTTTTACAAATGCTGTAGTAGTGTTATCAACCTTTTCTTTAAGAGCAGCTTGTGCTTTTTGATAGAAAATTATATTGCTATCTAACTCAGTAAGTCTTTTGTTATAATCCTCAAGAGTCTCTAATTCACCTTTTTTAGCAAAAAACCTCTCAAAAAATGAACCCGTCTCTAATACAGTAAGCCTATCTCTTGAAACATTATTAAGTCTTTCTAACTCATCTGTGTATTCTTTTAGTTTTTCTGTAGCTAACAGTTTTGCGTATTCTTTCTGTGCTGGTGCTAAGTTGTCAAAATCATCAATCAAATCTTTGTTAGCTTCCTTTAATTCTTTTGCTGCTTCTGTAGCACCAAACAAACTTGGCACTAAAGACATAGAAATAGCAGCACCCGCTGCAAGAACAGCACCAATCATCGCACCGCCAGGTCCAAATAATGAGGCAATCTGAGAACCCTGCTGACCGAATACCAACATGGCATTCTGACCCATCTGCAACTGAACCGCGATGTCCTGCACCTGATGACCTACCTGCCCTAAACCACCACGCATTAAGCGTAGCTGACCATGAGTCTTTTTAGTCTGATTCTCGAAGTTTTTTGTAGCTTTTTTGGCTCGATGCATTCCGACATCAAATTGTGATGCATCAGCTTCAATTTTAACTACTACATTTGAACCAACATTAGCCATTTTCTTTATTCATCCTTTCTTGCTTGAGACGTAAGTATACAAACCAATGATTAAACTCATCATCAGTCATAGCTAAAATCGTTGAGAGGGGCTGACCAAGGTGTTCTGCCAACTGAAACATAGCATATATCTCAGTAGGCTCACCTTGATCATTTATTAGTTTTTTTCGACTTCCTCTTGATCTTGAACATCAAGAACAAAGTTTGCCACTCTACTTAATACTTCAGGATCAACGCTTTTTCTCAGCTTAGATTTATCAGAGAGATCAAATACAGAATCTCCCTTTTCATCTGTAATGCCAAATATCAAAGCATACACCAGATAATCAGTATTATCGCCATCGGCTCTAGCATACCATCTGGCTTTGTCTTCTAAAGATAGGTTCTTCGAGTAGAGAGTGCAGTCCCACTCATCTACCCGAATACTTCTAACTTCTTTCCCACTAAAGTGCGCTACGGCACTATCTATTAATTTTCCCATGGTTTTATTCCTATTATGATATTGTTAGTTTACCAAGACCAGTTGCAGTAAATGAAACCTCAATAAGTCCGTCACCAGCAACTGATTTAGAAACTGAAGTTACAAGAACACTTCCAGAATAAGTATCACCACCAGCTTCAAGTGAAACCGTTACTCCTGCATTAGCAAGCATATCAGAAACAGATTGATTGATGTTGTTTGTCATCTCAATCTGACCATTAGTTGCAGCGTCATCAAAGAAACAGTTAATGCTTGCAGTCCAAGAACGGTTAGTAACTTTAGTTCTAGTCCAGCCTTCATCAGCATTTGATGTGCCTACCATTGTAGTTGCATCTACTGTGTTAGCAGTAATTTCAATCGTGAAGTCTTTAACTTCAGCCATAGTGCTTGTGCCTACTGTGACTACGCCTGAGTGTCCAGTGTGTGTTGCCATTTTAATTACCTCAAATATATATAAAAGGCGTAATCGCCATTAAATTGAAATATCAGGGTTATTTTCTCTTACCTGATACGTTACTTCAACAGTCAGTGTACAAACAGCTACGGGCTGATCTCCACCACCGTCAAAATCTGCATCGAAGCTAGTAATGCGTGTATCCTTAGCATTACCGCCACGAGTTAAATCTGTATACAATGCCTCTTCTATCTCAAGGCATATTTGATCCAGAGTGTCATCGTAATTAGCCACTCCTTTAACATATATCTCAACCTGATATTCACACCGTCTTATTTGCGTTCTAGGTGTACTCACTGTTTCATAGGCTGTTTCCTCTGACCTATTATACAGCAAAATACCAGGCAGTTTTGAACCATGCATGGGATAGACTCGACTTTGAAACACATTGCTACGAGTTGTTGCAAGACCAGTAAGTGTTGTCTTGATATTATCCCTTATGCTCTTTCTTACATGACTCATGGCTGTTCCTCTAGTGCAATCTCTGTAATACCTGTGCCATCATCCATTAAGATAGTAACAACATACAATGTGCTGCGAACAAGGAAACAATCACCCTCTTCTGCATTAGGAATATCAGCCGTTCTAACTGTAAGTCTTGGTTGAACAACTGCAAAGCTAACCGTACCGCCCGCATCAACAGACTGGTATTGATTGTCGAATATAGCCGTAATGGTACTCTTCACTCTACCTGTTGGCATATAGGTTACTGACTCACCAAAGTCAGCTATCATTAAAGCTCTATCGTCAGCAGTCTCAACTGGCATCTGTTTCCACTCTAGTTTCTAATTCACTTGCCTCAAGCCCAACGCTTCTGTTCTTTGCTTTTTTCTTAGACTCAACAGCAACGCATTTACCAGAATCAATTAGCTCGTCAGCTACATTCTTAGCTAAATCAACTATAGTACCAACTCTATACAGGGCAGAATCTACAGTACATCTTTCTACAAATTTAACTTTCATACTTATCTCCTTTAGTAAAAGCTACTATGGGATAGCCACGGAATAGCCTTTAGTAAAGGAGGGGGCGAACCCCCTCACAGTGTTACTTATGCGCCATCGTTACCGAAAGCGAAACTTGCAGCGTGACGTACAGCTACGTCTACAGACTGCATCGCAACAACGCGAACAGTACCAGTAGTAGAGGCAGTGTATGGGTCAACTACGATGTCCAAACCACCGAACATACCGATTAGTAGGTCATCGAAGTTACCGAAGTACAAGTTACCAGCAGTTGCTTGTGCAGATACAATAGCGTTATAACCATTGATCTGACCACCTTGAGATACAAACACACCTGAACCATCGTCAACAGAAGTCGTTTTAAGAGCTCCGTTCATTGCAGCAGGAAGAATGTATGAAAGGTTGCCGTTAAGTGCGTTAGCACCAGCAACAGCAGTTTCAAGGCTAACAGCTTCAGCAAAAGTTGGGTTAGCAGCACCAAATGCAGTTACAGTTCCAACATTAGCAGTGTTTAAGATACCAGTTGGGTTACCGTTAGCACCAGAACCTTCTAGACCAGCTTTATCGATTGCAATAGCAATAGACTTAGCAAGATCATCACGGATTAGGCTTTCAATGTCTAAGCTAGATTGCATTAGAAGCTGACGAGTTACGTCAGTGAATGCACCTAGAGTCTTAGGAGTCAATGAAACCTGACCAACAGTCATTTCTGATTCAGCTACAGCAGTACCTTCACCATCAACGAAAGCAGCAGTAGCAGCAGTAGTTTTGCGTGGAATCTTAACGTCACCGCTTAGACCACCAAGCATACGCGCACCAGCAGCCATTACAGACGATTGGTTGCGTAGAGCATCGATGAAGTCACCGCCACGGAAGTCTTCAGTAACTAATGCAGTATCATCAGTAAGAGCGTTCATGTCACGTTTCCAGTTACGAAGAACGTCAGCAGGAAGCATGATGCCCTGTGCAGTTTTTCCATACTGGTCAGCAGCAGCGCGTGAGCATTCAAATTCAAATGCTGCGGCTTCTTGCGCTCTACGATCAGTTGGGTTAGCTAGAGCGTGAATAGCACGAGCCATAGAGAAGCGTTTAACTTCAGCATCTTTCATGCCGATGTCTTGGCTTTCTAGAGCAGTTTCAGAACCGATTGATTCTAGTAATGCGCCACGGAACTCTTCAATTGAATGACCTTTAGCAATTGCTTCACGAGCCATATCTGATTTGTTGTGACGTGCGCCTAACTCAACGATTTGAGCAGCGTTCTTTTGTGCGGCTTGCTGGGCTTCAGCTTTTACCGCGTCTAAATTAACTTCTGACATAGTATTGTCCTCTTTAAGGGAAGTTCTAATTACGGGTTTATTGTCAGCTTTGCCTGAACGCCCAACGCCAACTGTCATATCGGCAGGTATAGACACCAAACTTGCTTCAACGGGTTTCCATGACTTAGCGCGATAAGTTTCCTTATCATCGCTGTCTCTTTCCATTTTGCCGATAGAGTAACCAACAGAAATGTTAGCCTTAATTCCATCAACAACATCAGAGAAAGCCTCACGAGCCAACTCACCTTTTCCAAAGCGAACTTCTGCGCGAAGTCTACGCGCATTCTCATCAAGCTGTACTGATTTGATTACACCAATTTGCTTTTCTGGGTCATGGTCTAAAAGCAAAGGGGCGCGACCAGAAGCAAGGAACGATAAATCAATCGACTCTCGCTTATGATCTAATACTTCTTTACCGAAAGAACGCTCAACAGGCTCTTCACTAGAAAGTGCCAAACGAACTGTACGAGTCTCTTCATCGATTGGAGACATTTCCATCTCCATAGCACGATGAGTCACCTCAACAGATTCTGCTCTATCGGTTTCTTCTACTTCTACTTCAACTTCTGACTCTTCAGCTTCAACTTCAGCTACTTCCTCATCGGACTTAGCATAAGTTACAACAAAGGAGTCTTCAGTCTCTTCAACATTTTGAATGTGTCTCTCGCCAACTTCTTCGGTAAGTTCGACATTCTCTGTTACATCTTCACTCATAATAAATGCCTCAAAGTTTACTTCATCCCAAGCTCGTTCATCACTAGCCATGGGATGTCCTTTTGGTAAGAGATCAGTATCATGCTTACCGCTTCTAAATTTGCCATTGCGTAATGCGTACAGAAAGCTATTAACTCTCGCGTAAGCCCATTGCTCTGGCGATTTAACGGTAGGTCGTACTGACTGCGGATTGGTCTTATAAGCCCCAACGCCACGTCTAAATACCGCTTCTAATGTGCGAGTGCTAGTTCTCTTACTAGCAACATCACCAACCTTTTCATTGTGTTCTTTTGCCTTAGTCGATAAGGCTTCTTTAACACTACCTGTAATCTCTGCTGCACGATCTTCGCTAATCATACCAGTGATCTTGCGCGAGAATGCAAATCCTGCATCACCGCCCCACAAAGCCCAAGCTATTCGCCCTGCGCTTGGATAACCTTCTTCACCAGGTCGGAAACCCTCAGCTTCCTTATCAACTTCGTGACGGCTAAAGAAAGAGTACATTCTTTTTACAGTATCAAATGATAACTCTTTTCTATTCTTTATGTCTCTTGCTCTGGCTACACCAACTTCAGTCCCACCACGACCAAACTCTTTTCGCCACTCAAGACCTTTCTCAGCTTCTGACACCATTCCGTCAGTAGGGCGAGTGTTTATCTCCTTACCCTTGTACTTCGGCATCATCATCTCCGATTATATCAGGATCAACACTATTGAAACTCGCACCGTATGGCTCTAATGCGTAGGATATGCCATATTGTTCCGCTATATCCTTATCTCGTGCGATCTGAGACACTAACTCTTCTACATCCTTACCATACTGGCTTGCAACGTCAGAAAGGCTTAGAACGCCTGATTTAAGCCCCAGAATCGCTGCATTCATTTCCTTCTGTGGATCAACCCAGTTCCATGCCTTACCTCTGAACTCTGCTGCATCAGAGAAACGGTCATATTGTCGAACAGGAATGCCGAAACTGTTAACTTCCATAGATGCAGAAAGCCAATCGTCATAAACAACTCGAACAAAATGGTCAATCACAAACTTCTGTAGGTTTCGATAGCAATCACGCTCTTCTAGCGCACCCTGACGGATAGAACTGTAAGATACTGACTCTAGATCGTTAGATAGCGCAAAATAGCTAACCCCTAACGCAGAAGCAATGCCTTTTAGCACTGCTTTGTGGAATGAATCAAATTCGTTGTTTGGGTACTGTGGATCAAACGTCTTAAAGTCTACGCCATTTGGTAGCTGATGGAATGTACCTGGAGATGCTTCCATGAT
>Ga0208162_1000819_pt1 | contig 17070 bp, 19 predicted proteins | sample CB_VirMetaG_4_FD_184539 | JGI IMG/M metagenome (GOLD analysis project Ga0208162, IMG submission 184539) | Freshwater to marine saline gradient viral communities from Chesapeake Bay - CB_1508_1M Viral MetaG (SPAdes) (version 4) | ecosystem: Environmental > Aquatic > Marine > Coastal | place: USA... | reverse complement strand
AGGTTCTGGGCTTAGTAGTAATATTGGAGTGGTCTTAAATGATACAAACACTTCTAAAATATACAGCATACAGAACGGTGGCTCACAACTAAGGTTCTTTGACTACAGTGCGTCAGCAACACGCATGGTTATCGACAGCAGCGGTAACTTGCTGGTGGGTAAGTCGAGCACTGGCATTGGAAATACTGGCTTTGAGTTTAACCCTAGTGGCTATATGTTTGCTACACGTTCTGGTGGGTACACAGCTAATTTCAACAGACAAACATCTGATGGTGATATTGTTGTTTTTAACAAAGACGGCTCCACTGTGGGGAGTATTGGGGTAGTTGCTGGCAATAACTTATATGTTCACGGTGATAATATTGGCGTTGGTATTGGAGACGATAACTTATACGCTACGAATGCATCAGGGGCTGCAAACGATAATGCAGTAGATTTAGGTGACCCGTCAGTTCGCTTCAACGACGCCTTTATTACCAACGGCGTAACCACAGGATCAGACGCTAACGAAAAGCAACAGATAGCCGTTCTAACCGACGCAGAGATAGCAGCGGCAAAGCGCATAAGTGCAGGCTTCAAAACCTTTAAGTGGAACGACGCCGTAGAAGCTAAAGGCGACAACGCCAGAACACACACAGGCGTCATAGCTCAAGAGGTGCAAACAGCGTTAGAAGCTGAAGGTCTGGACGCTGGCAACTACGCTTTCTGGATGAGCAACACATGGTGGGAAACACAGACAGAAGTTCCCGTTGTTGATGAAGTTGTTGACGAAGACGGTAACGTCATAACTGAAGCCAAAGAAGCCTATACTCGCACAGACACTTATGACACGCTGGAGGAAGCACCCGAGGGTGCAACAGAGCGCACTAGATTGGGTATCAGGTATCCTGAACTACTAGCGTTCATAGGCGCTGCAACTGAACAACGCTTAACTTCCATCGAAGCAAGATTAGGCGCACTGGAGGGTAACTAATGTCAGGCTATATCGGCACAATACCCACGCCACAGGCAACGATGAACAGGGATGTTTTCACTGCTACGGCGGGACAGACAAGTTTTCCAACATCAGGGTATACACCGGGATTTCTTGATGTGTACATGAACGGTGTACACTTGGTTAATGGCACCGATTACACAGCAAGTAATGGTTCTGATGTAGTGCTTACCTCTGGGGCTGCTGCTGGAGACAACTTAGAAGTTGTAATATTTAAAACCTTTGAGACTGCAAACTCAGGTGGACGTTATAAAGGTGAACGTGGAACGGTCGGAAGTGTGGCTTCAGCGGGTGACATCTTTAGGATTAATCAGCAACAGCTAGACACCGATGTTACGATTGATGCTACAGAGAATGCTTCCTGTGCTGGTCCTCTTACGGTGGCCTCTGGCGTAACTCTCACCGTCACAACAGGGGGCAACTTGGCAATCATATGAGTGAAATAAGAGCAAATACAATTAGTGATGCGGCAGGTACTGGCCCTGTTACGCTGACGAAGCAGAGTGCTGCGAAGGTTTGGGTGCAGTTAAACGGGATAACCTTTGCTGTTGCAGGTAGTTTTAATGTAAGTAGTGCAGATGATAACGGCACAGGAGATTATGATATTAATTACACAAACAGTATGAACAATAATACTTATGCTGTTCCTGCGGGTTGTAACGGGGATGGAAGTGGGTACAACAGGGCAATTTCAATAAATGCTACTGCTACGGGAAGCCACGACATAATTACGTTTATAACTGATACAGCAAATATTAAGGCCGATCTTGATATTATCACTACAGCAGTATTCGGAGACCTAGCATGAGTACACTAACGGTCACCAACATCAAAGCCACAGGCGAAACAGCTAGTCGTGCAGTCTCAGGGGTTGCGGCGGCTTGGGTTGGCCTTTATCAGGGAAGCATACAGGACAGCACAAATATTGCATCCATAACGGACAATGGGACTGGCGATTACACAAGTAATTTCACCAATGCAATGAGCAATGCAACTTATGCGTTTTCAAATTGTTTCTTTTTTGAAGAGACTGGAGGCAGCTATGGTTACATTAGCCAGAATGCGGTTAGAGCAACTGGCAGCATTAGAAACTATGGACGTAGAAATACAAGCGGAACACTATCTGATTCAGAAGGTTGCGTTACAATCCACGGAGACCTAGCATGAGCAATCTAGTCGTATCAAACATCTCCGATGGCACAACATCCGTAGGCACTGGCTATGTTGTCAATGGGTCTTCTAAAGTTTGGTGTTGCTGGAATGGCACTGGCACTGCTGCTGTTCGTGATAGTCACAATATTAGTAGTTTAACTGACAATGGGACAGGTGATTACACTTTTGCTTATACTAATAACTTCTCTAGTAGTAATTATACTATAGCTGGTTGTTTTGCTTTTAGTAGTGCTGTTACAGATTATACTTACAATACTCAACCAAGAGAAAATTCTGTTGTTACGGCAAGTAATGTTAGATTACTTACACTATATACTGGCTTATCTATAGGATTGGGTGATTATCCTTATGCAACTTTTGAAACGCAAGGAAACCTAGCATGACGCAGCATCTCTGGGAACGCCTACTCGAAGCCAAGTCACGTTTGAAGCCTGTGCAGTCTAAGTATCGTGTGCTGTTCGAAGACCCGAATGCACCTGACGAACCTGCCAAGGTGCTTGTCCCTGATCCTAACTGGATGGCTGCGGCACTAGAGGGTGACATCTTGCCACCCATCGACACCTACCAGCGTGATCGTTTGGTGCCTGACGGAGAGCCTAAGGAGCATCCTTATGCTGAACCTATCGGTGCTATGACTGAGGAAGAAGCGATAGAGTATCTGGTAATGAAAGACATAGACCCTGCCGTGTGGCGGGATTACAAAGGTAACAGAACAATTATGAAGATTGTGCCTGTTGAAATGATCCCATCGGATCGGTCATTTAGAAACGCATGGAGAATTGCACAATGACAACTTACATCAATATCAACGGAGATGTTCGTGATGCAGCATCTCTTACCGTTCCAACAGACCGTACCTTTAGGGGTGCTTGGCAGTTTAATGGCAATGCTGTTGAAGTAGACATGGCAGCGGCTGTGGCAATCCACAAGGACAACCTACGTGCAGAACGTAAGCCACGCCTAGAAGCCTTGGACGTTGCTTATATGAAAGCACTAGAAGCTGGCACAGGTGCGACTGAGATTGCAACCCAAAAGCAAACACTGCGTGACATCACAAATGATGCACGTATTGCAGCGGCAACTACACCTGATGAACTCAAGGCGTTGGACTTGGCTACCCTGTTGGGAGAATAAGCTATGAGCAAGGCAAGAGACATTGCTAACAGCACAGAAACACTTGACGTAGATGGCGGCACGATTAAGCTGGATGGGAATTATCCTGTTGGCACTGGCAACGTGGCGTTGGGTGATGCTGCACTGGATAGTAACGTGTCTGGTGCGTCAAACACAGCTATTGGTTCTGATGCACTTACAGCAAACACCGCCAGCTACAACACAGCCGTTGGGTATCGGGCGCTTTACTCAAACACCACCGCATCCAACAGCACTGCTGTTGGATCAAACACATTAGATGCAGTAACTACTGGCAACAACAATGTGGCAGTTGGTAATTCAGCGGGTGGCGCAGTAACCACTGGCACAGATAATACAATGATGGGGGTTTCGTGTGGTGAACTTGTTACCACAGGCTCCAAGAACACCATCATCGGTCGCTACAACGGCAACCAAGGCGGCTTGGACATCCGCACCTCAAGCAACAACATCGTGCTGTCTGATGGGGATGGTAATCCGAGAATAACAGTGAACAGTATTGGTGGTACTGTTATTGGTACTGACCCTGACAATACTGGCGGTCAATATTTAAGCGTCGTCAATGACACAACAACCCAAGGCGTTAATGATGCACTGGCTTACTTCCAGACAAACGCAGACGATTGGAACCTAAGGTTACATCAAGCGGGTCAAGGTAGTGCCTATTTTCTGTATTTTATGACACAAGGTGTAGGTGTCGGGAGCGTCACAGGAGATACATCATCAACGTCCTACAATACATCATCCGACTATCGCCTCAAAGAAAACGTGGTTGAACTGACAGGTGCAACAACACGCCTCAAGCAGCTTGAGCCTAAGCGGTTCAACTTTATTGCAGATAATACTAGAACAGTGGACGGATTCCTTGCCCACGAAGTTCAATCAGTAGTGCCAGAAGCAATCACAGGCACACACAACGAGGTCGATAATGAGGGCAACCCTGTCTACCAAGGCATTGACCAAAGCAAGCTAGTGCCGCTTTTGGTCGCTACAATCAAAGAACTAGAGGCACGGATCACTGCCCTAGAAGAGGCAAAGCCAGAACTTGAGGCTGACTGATGTTAGGTTTTTCCGCATTAGGTTCGACCCCGTTAGGTGATGACGACGAACAGATTGCGGTCCTTGTAGGTCTTTCCGCCACAGGTGCAGTTGGCAGTGTTGGGATTTCCGGTGAAGCAAATGTTGGCCTCATTGGGAACGAGGCTACCACCGCTGTCGGTAATGGGTCTACCGTAGAGGTTTCAACTACGGCTAATGTCGCGGTAACGGGCGAAGCTGCCACGGGTGCTGTTGGTACAGTTGTTGTTACGGCAGATGCCAATGTATCTGTTACGGGCGAGGTCTCTACGGGTACAGTAGGCGCGGTTATTGTTTCGGCAGATGCCAATGTATCTGTTACGGGCGAGGTCGCTACAGGTTCAGTAGGCATAGTTACTGTCGTTGAGGGCTTTGGTCCGATTGTTGCGGTTACTGGGTTGGAAGCAACAGGTGAAATTAGCTCAGTAAATGTTTACAGCCTTATTATCCCAAATCAAAACCCGAACTATGTAGGAATATCCCCATCGCAAACACCGGCGTATTCAAATATTGCTCCAAACCAAAATCCGAACTATACTGAGATAGCGGCGTAAAGTTCTATTGGGCTAGACAGGAAAAAACATGGCTACTTACACAAACGCAAACGGCATCAAGAAAATATCTACTGGTGATGAGGCGGGGACGTGGGGCGAGTCTACTAACATCAATTTTGACATTATTGACCGCGCATCAAGCGGGTATAATAGTAGCCTTAATATAGATGGTCTTTCAGGCAGTGGGACAAGTGGTGATCCGTATGTTCTACCAATGTCTCTTATCGCAGAGTTAAAAAACGGTCATTATAAGGCTATTAGATTTACATCATCTGGAACATTGTCGTCAGATACATACCTGCTTTTAGAACAAAACTCCCAATCCCGCATATATATGTTTTTAAACAACACTACTGGGGGGCAAAACATTATTGTTTCACAGGGTAGCGGGGCAAATGTTACAATTGCAACAGGTAAATCATCTATTATTCTTGCAGACGGCGCTGGCGCTGGCGCAGCAGTTACGGATTTTACTTCGACAATAAGCAACTTATCCAGTCCTGTTATGACTGGAACACCCACTGCACCAACTGCAGCTATAGGTACAGATAGCACACAAATAGCTACCACCGCGTTTGTAAAAGACATTATTCCTTCTGGCGTCATCCTCCTTTGGTCTGGTTCGATTGCAACTATTCCTGCGGGCTGGGTGCTTTGTGACGGCACAAACTCCACGCCGGACTTGCGTGACAGATTTGTTGTCGGCGCAGACGCTGACAGCGGCGGTGATTATGCGCCAAATGCAACGGGTGGTGCGGCAAGCGTCACCCTGACGACAAGCCAAATCCCTGCGCACAGCCACACGGCAACATCGACCTCGACTGTAAGCGATCCGGGCCACGCGCACTTATATACCGGTAGCAGCCCATCAGGTGGGTCAGGCGTAAGCTCGCGCCAAGCAGAACCTACAACCAAAACAACTGGCAGCGCCACGACCGGCATCTCTGTGTCAACGTCAACAAGCATCAGTAACACTGGCGGCGGCGCCTCACATGAAAACCGCCCACCATACTATGCCCTTGCTTACATTATGAAGACTTAAACATGCCATACACAGATCTTCGTTTTAAGCCCGGTATAAACAAAGAAATTACACCATACTCTGAAGAGAACGGTTGGGTGGATTGTGACAAGATTAGGTTTCGTTTTGGTTATCCAGAAAAATTAAATGGTTGGGAAAGGGCGACAAATAAGACTTTTTTAGGCCAGTGTCGAGGATTACACGAATGGGTATCTCTTAATGGTGAAGGATTTCTGGGTGTTGGAACTCAGTTAAAATATTACATCAAACAGGGTACAGACTTTAAAGATGTCACGCCAATCCGCCAAGTTACGGCGGCAGGAGATGTGGTGTTTGCTGCGACAAACGGGTCTTCTACAATTACTGTTTCGGACACCAACCATGGTTGTGTGGTAAATGACTTCGTTACTTTTTCGGGCGCGGTATCTCTTGGCGGAAATATTACAGCAGATATTTTAAATCAAGAGTATCAAATTACAAATGTTATAAATGGTAGTTCTTATGAAATAACAGCAAGAACGGTGAGTTCTATTGAAAGTATCACTATTTCTGGCGGATTAAACGCAACACCTGTGACGGCGAATGCGAGCGATACGGGTAATGGCGGAGCCAGTGTTGTAGGTACCTATCAGATCGGCACAGGTTTGAATGATTCTGTTGGTGGTACGGGTTGGGGTGCTGGTTTGTGGGGCGGCACAAACAACGGCGCATTTCAAACCACGATCGCAGAAGATCTGGATGCCTCAGAAACAGACGTAGATGTGGCGGCAGGGCAAGGCTCTAATTTTGCAACAAATGATGTGGTGTTAGTTAATTCTGAGCTTATGGATGTTTCGTCTGTGGCTACAGATACCCTTACTGTAACACGCGGTGCAAATGGGACGACAGCAGCAACACATACAAATGGCGATACAATTATCTTGGTTGTCGGTAACGCAGACAGTGTTAACGATTATAATGGCTGGGGCGAGGGTGTTGCAACAGGGGTTGTTACACCGACAACAAACCTCCGAACTTGGACCCACGATAACTTCGGTGAAGATTTAATTATAAATGAGCGTAATGGGGGCATATATTATTGGGATCGGACAAATGGCGTTCAAACCAGAGCAATAGAACTGTCTACACGGTCAGGCACTCCAACATCGGTTCCGCAAAAAGCCGCTCAAGTTTTGATGTCAGATCGTGACAGACATATTATTGCATTTGGCGCGGATGGGCTTGGGACGTCAAGCACTGCAGCACAAGGTGACGGCATACAAGATCCAATGCTTATTAGATTTTGCAGTCAGGAAAACCCTATAGATTGGTACCCTACAACTATAAATACTGCGGGAGATTTACGGATTGATACAGGTTCGAGAATTGTGCAAGCTATAGAAACACGGCAGCAAATACTCGTCCTTACAGATGTGGCTGCTTACTCCATGCAGTTCATTGGACCGCCATTTACGTTTGGTATAAACCTAGTTTCCAACAATATTACTATACAAAGTCCAAAAGCTGCAGTCGCAGTAAACGATAGTGTGTATTGGATGGGTAACTCTGAGTTCTACAACTATAATGGTACAGTTCAACGTATCCCATGCACCGTTCGGGATCACGTGTTTAACAATTTTAACTACAATGAGGCCGGAAAAGTTGTTGCGGGTTCAAATGTATCTTTTGCGGAAATTTGGTGGTTTTATCCTTCAGCTGGTTCTAATGAAAACGATAGCTACGTAGTGTACAACTACCAAGAAAACATTTGGTTTATTGGTACGATGCCAAGAACCGCTTGGCTAGATCGTGGTATATCAGATGTTCCCGTGGCTACAGGGACAAACAACTATTTGTACAACCAAGAAACGGGGTCTTTAGATGATGGTTCTGCGATGACATCTTTTGTGGAATCTGGTGATTTAGGCATTGCAGATGGTCAACAGTTTTCGTTTATTAGCCGCGTGCTGCCAGATCTTAATTTTAGAGAGTCAACAGAAACATCTTCTGTGAATTTTATATTCAGTGCTAAGAATGCTCCGGGCCAAGTTTCGCAAGCCACTGAAACAGGTACCGTGTCTAAAACGTCTGCTACTCCTGTAGATCAGTATACAAACCAGTACCAAATTAGGTTACGAGGACGTAGCTTTACTTTTAAAATAGAGTCTACAGACCAAAACGTGTTGTGGCGTTTGGGGATACCCCGTGTAGATATTAGACCTGATGGGAGACGCTAATGGCGACAAGTACACCCCTACCGTATTTTCCTATTCCTCCAGCGCAGTATACACAAACGTATATGTCTGAGATTGTGCGGTCATTTTCAACTTTTTTAGCGCAGTACCAAAATTTCGTCCAACAGGATGAAAACACTGCAGTAGCGTGGTTTATGGGCTAATGGCAAACGCGTATGTAAATGCAAAAGTTGATCTAACAACAACGAGCGCCACGGTTTTGTATACTTGCGCGGACTTTAAAACGGCTATTATTAAATCTATTTTGGTTTCTGAGGATAGTGGCAACGCGGACACCATTACGGTGACTCTGACAAGTGGCTCTGACGAATATAGTCTATTTAAAACAAAATCTATCGGTGCTAATGGCACAGAAGAGCTACTTTTACAGCCGCTTGTGTTACAAGAGGGAGAGATACTAAAAGTCACCGCCGCCACAGCCGACAGACTGCACGTTGTTGCGAGCATACTTGAAATTAGTTAATGGGGGTAAACTATGACAACTACCTTTGAAAAAATCCTAGAGTGGAAGATAATGCCAAGGGTTATGATGGCTGTTATGACCTTAATGTACATTCGTGTTATCGAATGGGGGATGTCTTTGGATGATTTATCCACGCAACAATCTGCAATGATTAGTGTGGTATCAGGTGCAATGACGGGCGCGTTTGCTGTTTGGCTGGGGAGTGAGAAGAAATGATTACGCTTCTTGGAAGCTTGCTTGGGTTTACCACATCCTTTTTGCCAGAGGTATTGGGATACTTCAAAGCAAACCAAGCGCACAAGCATGAGCTAGAAAGAGCGCAGCTTGAAATGGACCTTATGTCTAAACGTGCTGAATTAAAGTTAAGCATCATGGACAAAGAGGCAGACATCAAGGAAACAGAGGGGCTATACCGACATGATAGCATTGATGCGGGAGGCTTTATCAACGCACTACGCGGAAGTGTGCGTCCTGTTATCACTTATTGTTTTTTTGCTCTTTTCGTTGCCATCAAGGTAACTGCTTTGCTGGCGTTATTAGATACGGGCCATGAAATAGGACGTGCTTTAAGCTTAATATGGGATGACGCTACGGCTGGGCTGTTTGCCGCGATTATGTCATTCTGGTTTGGAAACAGAGCGGTCAGCAAATATATGAAAGCGAAACCATGACGTTTAAGTTAAGTAGACGCAGCTTAGATAGGCTTGAAGGTATTGATGAGCGATTACAGGCAGTTGTAAAGCAGGCCATAACGCTCACCAAAACCGATTTTGGTGTAATTCAAGGTATGCGAACCCTTGAGCAGCAGAAAGAACTCGTTGCTAAAGGTGCCAGCCAAACAATGAAATCCAAGCATCTTGAGGGCAAAGCCTTCGACATTATGGCGTTTATAAATGGCAGAGCAAGTTGGGAGTTGAATTTGTACGACGATCTTGCTGATGCCGTTAAAGAAGCCGCGATTATTGTTGGGGTGCCTATGCGATGGGGCGCAGCTTGGCATATTGATGATATCCGTAAATGGGACGGAACTATGGAAGAAGCGATGAATGCCTATGTTGATTTACGAAGATCACAGGGAAAACGTCCTTTTATAGATGGCCCCCATTTTGAATTGATGGACTAGAGGTTTAATGCTAAAGTGAGATAACTATTGAGGTAACACATGCCCCTACCGTTTCTATTAAGTTTAGGTTTACCCGCTCTCGCTGGGTCAGGTATACTTGGCGCTGGCGCGTTAGGAACCGCTCTAGGCGCTGCAAGCCCTGCGCTTCTTTCTGGTATTGGGGCGGGTCTTGGTACGGCTATACAGACTGGTAGTGTAGAAGAAGGGGTAAAAGCAGGCTTGTTATCTGGGCTTGGTGGCGCAGCCGTAGGCAAGTTGTTCGGTGGGGCTTCTGGAGCTATAGGAGAGCAAATAGGTCAAAAAGGAATTGATATTGCGGCAGGTAAGGCTGCTAAACCGATGCTTTTCGATATGGCGGGTAAAATAGGGGCAGAGGGGGTTAAAGAGGGGGCGTTAACCGCTGCACAAAAGGGGATTTTAGGGGCCACCTTACCCGGTGCAGGTACAGCAGCTATGATAGGCCAAACCGCTGCAGATCTAGCAAGCTACAAACCCCCAAAAGAACGTGAAAAGTTTGAAGCGCCTATGCCAAACCCCCCAAAAAGAACAGTAACTTTTCGAGATCCCTTAGAGTATGGTTCTTCAGAACAAAACTATTTTGAGTACGAGTTACCAGAAACAAACTACGGCTACCCATATATAAACTACGCAGGTGGTGGCATTGTTAGTCTTGCTGAAGGTGGTAAAGTTGAGGGGATGAACGAAAAAGACGTTATCCTCGAATCCATACTCGCTATTAAAGGGATGAAAAGCGAAGCAGAAGCTCAAATGATTTTGGGTAAATTTTTAAGCGAATACGGCGAAGACGCACTGCGTGACCTAGTAGATTCGGTGCAGTCCGGTGAGTACGACGAAACAGTAGCGCGGTTTGCTGAAGGCGAAAAAGGTATGGTGCGTGGACCCGGTGATGGGTCGGGTGAAGACGATAAAGTACCTGCTACATTAGACAATCAACAAGATGTTTTGTTGACAGAAGGTGAGTTTGTTATTCGTAAACCAACCACAGATGCGCTAACAAAAGAGTACGGCGGTGGTTTTTTAGACAGGATTAACGAAGCCGAAGGAGATGCACCAGAGGTGCTAAGAAAAATGGTGGGGTAATTGAAGTTTAGTGCTGTCCCGAAAGAAGCAGTCAAGTACATATGGAAGGATGTTGAAAGGGTACTAGAAAAAAGTGTCAATACTGCTACGGGAAAAGCAGAACTTATTGATGTACTAAAAGGTATATTAGATGACACTTACGTTCTTTGGGTTGTTTTAGACGATGACAACAAGCTCATTGCTGCTATGACCACAAGAATTATAGAGTATCCTAGACATAGAAGCATGGCGCTTGACTGGGTTGGTGGTAGTAGAATGAAAGAGTGGCTGGATATGGGCATGAAAATAATCATAGACTTTGCCACTAAAAATGGCTGTAATTCTCTTGAGGGGTATGGTCGCAAAGCGTGGGGACGTGCATTAAAAAAGCACGGGTTTTATGAAGATTACATAGCATTCCGTACGGAGATATAAAATGGGCGCAGGTGGAAAAGGTAAACAACCCACGGAAACTACGCAGCGTATTGTAAACTTACCTGAGTTTGTTGATCCGTATTATAAGCGCATGTTAAAGGGCGCGGAAGAGTCTATGCTTCCGTTTGACCCAAACACGGGCGAATCTAATTATGTTCCCTATGGCAATGAGCGGCTAACCTCTGGTGCAGACTACGGCGATGTTATGGCTTCGCGGGGTATGGTTCGTGACATTGCGGGATCGGGTATTTCTGGTCTAGGCACTGCACAAGAACAATTTAAAAGCGGTATAGGTGCCTATGGCGGAATGACTGGTAGGTTAGAAGACGCCCGTATGTTCGATCCTGCTGCTGCACAGCAGTATATGTCCCCTTACATGCAGAACGTGGTCAACATGCAGAAAGAAGGAGCCATACAAGACTTTATGGCTAATCAAGCTGGTCGAGACGTAAAAGCAGTACAAGCAGGCGCATTCGGCGGGTCTCGTCAGGCAGTTCAGCAAGGCGTTGCAGAACAAAATCTTGCGCAGCGACTAGAAGATATTCAGACCAAAGGACAACAACAGGCTTACCAAGATGCACAAAAACAATTCGCTGCGGATCGCGCTGCTCAACTACAGCGCCAACTAGAACAAGCGCAGTTTGATGTTGATGTAACGGGTCGAGGTTTAGACGCGGCAAAGGGTCTTGTTGGGCTTGGAGAGTTGGAGCGCGGTACAGATATAGAAAGCGCAAGAATGCTATCTACACTTGGCGGAGATATACGTGCAGAAGATCAGGCACGGCTTGACCTTGCATACCAAGACTTCTTGACACAACGTGATTACCCAATGTCGCAGTATGAACGCTTCGCTGGGCTACTTAGTGGTGTACCTGTAGGCAACTTGGATGCAACTGCAAAAACCTACCAAGCTTATAATCCGATACAAGCCGCTTTGGGTACGGGTCTTAGCGCACTTGGGTTATATAGAGGTATGGGTGGTGGCTACGGAGGTAAAACGCAAGCATGAACATTTTAGAGCAGTCCGAAGCCTTAAAAGATATTCCTGAAGCCGCATTGATGCGTGAAATGCAGATGCCGACCGGAAGCTTTCCGCAGTATCTTGTGCTGACAGAAATAAAACGCCGTAAGCGTATGCGTGACGAGTTCCAGAGACGCGAAGCACAAGACATGCCTACTGTAGCAGAAGAAGCTGTAATGGGCGCAGGGATGCCCCAGCAAGGCATTATGCAGATGGCTAAATCTATGGCCCCGCAAACAAGTATGGGTCAGAATACAGGCGTAGCTAACGCCGCACCGAGACAGCCTACTATGGGCATGGCTAAAGGTGGTATTGTTAATATGCGAGCGGGTGGTAAGCTCGTTAATTTTAAAGGTAGAGAGTTCGCTGTTTTTGAAGATGGTGAGGTCTATAGAATTTTTAAAGACGATAATGGCAAAGAAACTGGGAGACTAAAAGAACCCTCACCCGCAGTCAGACGGATGATTATAGAAGAAACTAAAATGCTGGATGATCGTAGAGATCAGACAGTTGTAGACGTAGAAGAATCTGGTTTAGAGGCGTTTGAAGCTAGTGAGGCTAATACAGCAGGTTCAGATATTAGGAAAGAAATTGCGGAGTTAGCTCAAGCAGGGGCGGGGGCAGCAGAAATTGCTAACCGTTTAGGCACTGACGTAGCCACGGTTTTGTCTGTATCTTCGGGTATAATTGGAGATGGGATTTTAAGATCTGGCGCACTGTTTGTAGATACTATGGCTGCAGCAACCGCGTTTATGGGAGCTAAAGGACCAGCGGAAATATTAGCAGGGAATGCTGAAGCGATAAGAGATTTTTCTGATTTTTTATTTACAAAAGGCGAAAGAGGTGAAGGGTTTTTCGGAGAAACACTACCTAAAAATCCGGTTATTGACCCTGACGGTATACTTTCAGATTATTTTAAAAGTGCTGCGCCTGAAGGTGGATACCTATTTCCTACTTCTGTTGCAGAAAGGCAAAAGTTATCTGATGAAGAAGAAGCCGCACGGGCTGCGTATGAGGAGCAACAACAAGCGGAAACAATAGCAGCTTTAGGCGGATCCGTTATTGGCGCACCATACATTTCTCCTGATGAAGGAGAATATGACAGGCTTTCAAACTTACTGCAGGGTCAAGCAGGGCCAATACCCGTAGCTCCCGGTGCTATAAGTGCTGCGGACACAATGAGTAATCTTCCTTTTGCCACAGGAGAAATGTATGAAGCGCCAATAGCGGCTCCTGACCCAACGGCAGCAACTCCGCAAAACTTGAGCGCAATTCAGCAAACCACACCACCAGCCTCTGTTCTACAGGTACCTTCCGCTGCTCCTACCTCTGGATCAGACGCCGAATTTTCTGACTACATGCAAGCAGAAAGGGATAAGAGTAGAGAATCATTCGACCGTAAGCTGGAAAAAATGAAAATCCGTGAAGCGCTAGGTGGGATGGGCAGTAAATATACTGGTGCGGCAGATCTTATTGACGCTATCAGAGACGATAAACGGCTCTCCGGTGATGGAAGAGATACCGCTAGAAATCAGTTTGCTGGGTGGGTATCCGTTGAAGATTATAGAGATCCGTTTTTTTCTGGCGGCGACCCAAAATTTACTACTTTACAAGACGCTGCAAAGTATGGCGGCGTCGAAGCCTTGAGGGGATGGGGATTTGGGTTTAGCCCCAAAACCGATGCGGAAAGAGATTTAGAAAATAGATCTTTAGATTACTTTGCCGGAGATCAATTCACACCGCCCAGTGAGATATACAGTGATATTTTAGGTGGTGATCCACGCGCAATCGCTAAGTACCAAGAAGAACCTTTATCTGTTATTGATCAAATATCAGACCGTTTATATCGTGAAGCACAGCAAGGTGAGCTTGCAAAACAAGAACAGCTTTTCGGTGATTATGATGCAGAAGCGCAGGCACAGAGAGACGCCGAAATAGCTGGGCAAAGGGATGTGTTAGAGCAAGCGGCTTTGGCTCGCGCAGGAGAAAGGCTAAAGGATCAGCAGCCTACAGAAGACCTTACGGGTGTAGCAGGCGCAATACAAAAGGGTCTTGATTATGTTGGTGATCCCGCACTTAACTATCTTGAAGGGGCCATAGGTAAATTCGGTGAGTTGGTTGAAAGCGGTCAACAGAAAGTCGGCGATTACTTTGATGCAAGACGGGCTATGGAATCTGACGAAGCTAATCTTGGAGCGGGTAATCAGATCATTGATCCAAGCCAAACAGCAAAAGCCAGAGAAGATCAAAGGGCAGCGATCCAAAAAGCAGCACAAGATCGTGTAGACGCAGAAAAAGCAAAGGCGGCTAAAGCAACTAAAGCTGCAGCTGCACAAGCGGGTTCGTTGGAAGCACGTATAGCTGACGCTATAGCAAAAAGAGAAAAACGTGCGGAACAGGATAAGTGGCTGGCACTTGCACAAACGGGTGTAATTTTGGCTTCTGGTAATCCAGCAGATTTGGCGACAGCGGGAACAGCAGGTATAAAAGCACTGACAACTGCTCGCGCACAACAAGACAAGTTTGACGTTGATATGCTTGGCCTACAACAACGTATTGACGCTTACAAAGCACGTATTGCAGCGGCGGGTAGTAAGCCAAGTTCTATGTCAGCGGCAGGACTTAATGCGCTACAAAAATCTGCTAGTGATGCAGCAGAGTTGGCAAGAGATAACCCAACAAAAGCAAACATAGACAATGCAAAGTATACTCAAGCGCTATATGATCAAGCCGCTGCTCTATTTGCAACGCAACAAGGAATAATCGTGCCACCTATGGGTAGTGGAAGAAATACGCAAAACGTAGCTGATCAATAAGAGGGTGACATGGGCGTTTACCAATATGATGACCCTATAACAGGCGAAGGTTTTGATTTTACTATAAAAGGCGATACTCCTAGCAACACAGAATTTGCTAAAATATCTCAAATTATAAAAACTAATCGTGAAGCTTATGGGCAACAGTACCAAGATTTTACGGGTCAAGAGCTAGAAATAGACGATGAAACAGCCGTGCGCCGTGGACTTCGCCGTGGCTACCAGCAGATTAAAGGTGCGGTTGGTGAAACACTTGGGACCGCTGGCGAGCAATATGGGTTAGGTTTTCTTGCTGATTACGGACAGGACGTAGAAGAAAGAGCGCGGCAACGCCTTGGTGAACTACTTATTGAACAACCCGAACGTATGCAGTCAACTGACGTAGATAGTATTGGCTCTGCGTTGACGTATGCAGGAGAACTTGTTGGTGAGCAAATCCCACAGCTTGGCCTTGGTCTTGGCGCAGCCGCAATAGGTACAGCAGTAGCGCCAGCAGCGCCGTTCATTGCGGGTGTTACTGCCGCAGGTTTGACAACTGCACCGATTTTGTTTGGTAACAACATTCAACGTCAAGAGGATGAAGTTGCATCAGGTAAAAAAGCCAGTGTTGATGTAGGCGCAGCGTTACGCGCCACATTTGGGCAAGCTGCACTTGAAGGTATTGCAGATAAGATTTTGCTTGGTGGCATGTTACGTCCATTGGGCAAGTCTATATTTACTCGCACAGCGAGCCGTGCGACAGGCGGTGCGACCACTGAAGGTTTAACTGAAGTCGGTCAACAGATAATGGAGCGAGCGCAAGCTGGTCTCCCAATCGACAGCGAAGATGCCATTGCAGAATACCGTGAAGCAGCTATCGCAGGTGGTCTAATCGGTGGTGGTACACGCGCTACATTCGGTGCGTTCCAAGGTGTACCTGAAACCGAAGCGGAAAAGAAAGCTAGGCTTGAAGCGGAAAAGAAAGCTAGGCTTGAAGCGGAAAGAGCCGCTGCAATCACCACAGAAGCAGGCGCAGAAGCCGCTGCAATCACTACAGACACAGATATAGGCACTGACCCTACGGACGCTACTCAACCAGAAGCGGATAAAGTCGAAGAAACTATAGCTGCGGCTGAAGAAATCACAGCCGTTACGGACGCTCAAGCTACAGAAGCAAGAAATGCCGCTGACTCCACACCACCCAAAGGAAAAGCAGAACAAACCGATACGCAGCGAGCGGTAGCCGCAGCCGATGTAGATACAAGTACAGATAAACAAGCGGCGATTGCTAAAGAAGCAAGGTTAAAACAAGAAGAAGCATTAAGAAAAACTGAAAAATATATTAAACCTGCCGTAGATCCCAACGCAGTAGCGGAAGATCGTGACGCTGCACTAAAAAGTGAGCAAAGCGGTGAGAATATACAGGTAGGAGTTACAGAAGAAGTAGAAGTAGACGCTGTAACAACTGACCCTGACGTAATAGATGACGACTTCTTGTCAGGTCTAAGTGTACCAAAAATGGCGTTGATCAGACGTAAAAACACAAAGATAAGCTTAATCGGCAAAAAGAAAAACGATCCTGCGGTCATTGAAGCGTTAAAAAAATACGCGCTTACAAGTTCTATACCAGCAGCCAAACAAGGCGTAACCGATTATCTTAATTCTGTAGGAGTATCTCTTGAAAGAAAATCTGACACAGAAAGACCTAGAGTTGGCGTTCCAAGTGATCAACCAAGCGTGGTTGGAGGACTCGGACGAGACAGTACAGATACCGAGGTCGTTGCGGAAGCTGACGTGGGAAGACTGGGAACTGATCTGCCGCCTGCTAGAGATACTGCAGATACAACAGGAATCGAGTCCGATACACTAGAAGATGTGGATTTTGTTACAGCACGGGGGTCTACTTACTCTATCAAAGAAGGCAACCGCACTAAACGAAATCGCGCCT
>Ga0208162_1000817_pt1 | contig 17102 bp, 18 predicted proteins | sample CB_VirMetaG_4_FD_184539 | JGI IMG/M metagenome (GOLD analysis project Ga0208162, IMG submission 184539) | Freshwater to marine saline gradient viral communities from Chesapeake Bay - CB_1508_1M Viral MetaG (SPAdes) (version 4) | ecosystem: Environmental > Aquatic > Marine > Coastal | place: USA... | reverse complement strand
TATCTAAAAACTAAAGGTAAGAAAAGAGGATACATAGAAAGACAAGAAGTAGATACAGTTGGTGATAAGATGTTTGAGGTGAAGATAATGAAGAATGAAACAGATACAGACTAATGTTGTATTTGAGCTACTAGAAAATTCACAATCTAAAATAACCTGCTTACAAGGAGGATCTAGATCAGGTAAAACATACAACACACTTTTATGGATTATATTTAGCTACTGTAATAACAATACAGGTAAGGTTATAAGTATATGTAGAAAGACACTCCCTAGTTTAAAAGCATCAGTTTTAAGAGACTTTCTAGAAATCCTAAGACATAATGATCTCTATTCTGAGATCTATCATAATAAGACATCTAATGAATACTGGTTAAATGGAAACTTGATTGAATTCTTTAGCCTAGATATGGGATCAAGGGTAAGAGGTAGGAAAAGAGATTTACTGTTTGTTAATGAAGCAAATGAAATAGACTATGAAGCATGGAATCAGCTTTTGTTTAGAACAGATGGTAATATCATAATAGACTACAATCCACATGACCAGTTTCATTGGATATATGATAAAGTACTAGAGAGACCTGACTGTTCACTACATATCTCTACATTTATGGATAATCCATTTTTATCAGAAACACTTAAACAAGAAATACAAAGACTTAAAGATACAGATCCTGAATACTGGAGAGTATATGGATTAGGTTTAAGAGGACAAAACAGATCACTAGTATTTAAGTTCCATATAGTAGATGAAATACCTGCAACAGCTAGATTTATCTCATATGGATTAGATTTTGGATATGCCTCAGATCCCTCAAGTCTATGTGCTACTTACATAGATGGAGATGATATGTATTGTAAAGAGATGCTATATGAAACAGGATTAACTAATCAGGACATTGCTAAAAAGCTAGAACAACTAGGATTAGATAGGAGAGATGAGATATTTGCAGATTCTAGTGAGCCTAAGAGTATAGAGGAGATATACAGAATGGGATGGAATATAAAAGGCAAAAAGAAGTATGAGATTAATTATGGAATAGACATGATTAGAAGATATAAACTACATGTAACAAAAGATAGCATTAATGCAATAAGAGAATTAGAAAGCTACAAGTATGTAGAAGATAGAAATGGTAATCCAACTAATAAACCAGTAGATCTAAATAACCACTTTTGTGATAGTCTTAGATATTCTGTAGTACATAAACTATCATATCCTAACTATGGTAGATATGCTATAAAATAACAAAAGGAGGGAGACCTAAATCTCCACTCCTGTAAATAAACAATTAATATGAAAAAAACTTACAATGAATCAGTAAGTGCCATTAGGATGACTAGACCTACAGCTCCAATCCAAAGTAATAGGGTTATTAACCAAATTGGTAGGTTAAAGTATTTTTCTAATTCTTTTATATCTTTCATAATAGTTAAAATAAAGGGTTTTCAATACTCATTTCAGGTAAACCATATTCATTGAATGTTGTAACAACATCATCAGGAATATCTTGATAGTATTCTGCATTAGCCTCTCTCCAAGCTACAGCTTTTTCTATAATATCACTTTCTTTTTTATCTAATAAGTATTTAATGTAGTTCATTGTTGCTTTACCTAAAGCATCTTTTGGGATAAATTCATTTGTTTTTTTCATAGTGTTTTTCATATTTATAGTGTAAATATAATACATTATTATAATACAACCAAATTTTTTAATAACTTTTTTTTAAATTTTTTCAAATCTTGTATTATATAGGTATGGAAGTAACACTAAGAATACCTGAAAATCTCAAGGAAATCACATTAGGGCAGTATCAGAAGTATTTAAAAATTGAGAAAGAAAATAAGGATGAAACCTTTGTTGCTCAAAAGATGATTGAGATATTTTGTAACACTAGGCTAGACTATGTTATGAAAATGAGATGGAGAGATGTAAATGAAATAGTAACAGATTTAGGAGTTATGTTTGAAGAAGATCAGAAGCTCCAAAAGCAATTCACATTAAATGGTACTAATTATGGTTTTATACCTAATCTAGATGAAATATCATTTGGTGAGTTTGTAGACCTAGACACATATCTATCAGACTGGGATCAGATGCATAAAGCTATGCAAGTCCTATACAGACCTGTTGATATAAGTGTAAGAGGAAGATACAATATAAAAGAGTATACTGCTATAACTGATGACACTATGAAAGAGATGCCTCTTGCTTATGCATTAGGTGCAGTTTTTTTTTTATTGAATTTAGGGAAAGAGTTATCACAAACTATGATGGATTATTTGCAGAGGGGAGTTCTGAAGGAGCATACACCTCTGAAGGAGGGTTTAATAGAAAATGGGGTTGGTATACATCATTTTACCAAGCAGCTCAAGGAGATGTTAGGAGATTTGAACATATCTCAGAACTTGGGCTCCATAAAGTCTTGATGTATTTAGAATTTGTAAATGAAAAACAAACATTAGAGAATCAGAGAATAAAAAGAAAATATGGCAACAGATAATTCACAAAGAGGGTTTTACTTAGTAGTTGAGGCAGTTAAAAATGAACTGATAAATAATCAAAGTATAAAGACAATGACATTTGGTGATTTGTCAGATATTGATTTACAGAAACAAACTATGTTTCCTCTTGCACACATGATAGTAGATAGTGTAACACATGCAGAAAAAACAATGCAGTTTAGTTTTACTATTCTAACAATGGATCAGATAGACACTACAAAAGAATATGTTAATGACTTGTTTTTAGGTAATAATAATACTCATGATATTCTAAATACACAACTAGCAGTTTCTAATAGATTAGTTACTAGACTTAGAAAAGGACAGTTATTTGAGGATGGGTATCAACTTGTAGGAGATGCAACATGTGAGCCATTTTTTGATAGATTTGAGAATGTACTAGCAGGATGGGCAACAACATTTACAGTAGAAATATTTAATGACTTAGATTATTGCTAATGACTTTTAAAGAAACACAAAAGGTATTGAATGACTTTGTAGATGATGTTGTAAGAGCAGCAAAATCTAATCTTAGAAAAAAGAAAGCATCAGGTAAGCTACAAAGATCAGTAAAAGGAGAAGCTAAAGTAAATCCAAATTCTTTTGAAATGACATTTGAAATGGAGCCATATGGAGCTTATGTAGATGCAGGTGTAGATGGAAAGAAAACAAAGTATGGTAAAAGAAAAGCAGGTTTACCTACATATAGGTATACTAATAAAATGCCACCTCCTAAATCATTAGATAAGTGGGTTGTAAAGAAAGGATTAGCACCTAGAAATAAAGGTAGATTTGCAGGTAGGTCAATTAGTAGTGTAGGATTTAAACAGTCTATAACATTTCTAATTGCTAGATCTATATTTATGAAAGGTCTAGAGCCTACTTACTTCTTTACAGATGCATTTGAAGCAGCATATAAGAAACTACCAAAAGAATTTATAGACAAGTATGAATTAGACATTGACAACTTTTTAAAATTTACAACAAAATAATGGCAACATATTTAGCAAGACTTAGATCTCCCTTCTTTATAAATGAGACTGCAACAGTTACAGTAGGATCAGCAGACCTCACTATTAGAATAAACAACTCAGATGTATATGTAATATCAAAAGACACTACAAGTAACTCAATATCTTTAGAAGTATCAGAACTTATAAGAGACTACTTAAATCCTACATGGGATGGTGTGTTTCCTTATTCATCTTCTACACTATCTAGTCTTACTGTAACAGCTACTATTTCTGTTGATTTTTTCACAAACAACAAAGTAACAAGAGCAGCTAATTCATTAGCAGGTAATCCTGATACACCAGTTCAATCTATAACACCACATACATTATATGGGTTTGATGCTTATTCAGAATATTTAGAAGGAGTAAACTATCAATTATCAACAGGTCAAATGCTACAAAATGCAACTACAATGTATTTGCCTTTAACAGGTGATGCATATATACCAATTGAATCATCAAATGCTGTTTCTTATTTTACAGTTGCAGATACTGTAACAGATGGAAGTATTGTAAATCCTGTTGCAGGAATAGATGTAACAATTAGAAGAATATGTGAGCCTATATATAATATTGTTAAAATTATATTTATGAATAAGTTTGGAGCTTTCCAAGAGTTCCATTTTAACAAAAAAAGCACAATAAGTTTTGCAGCAACTCAAGAAAATTATGAATCTATGTTATTGTCAGCTAATACATATTCAACAACAGATCATCAGAAGTATGTCTATAATAAACAGGCAAAAGAATCAATACAATTGAATACAGGATATATTGATGAAGGTCAATTTGAAACTATAAAGCAATTAATGTTATCTGAACAAGTGTGGGCAAAAATAGATACACAAGTATATCCAGTAAATGTAAACACAAGTTCTTTAACAAAGAAAACCAAAACAAATGATAAGCTAGTAAACTACACTTTAGAAATGGAGTTTGCATATGATGTAATTAATAGTGTAAGATAATGAGTAAATTTCAACTTTACATTGGCAATCAAAGAGTAGAGCTATATGATGATGAGCCAGTAAATTTAACAGAAACTATACAAAACATTAGGGATATATCTAAAGTCTTTACAGACTTCTCTAAACAATTCTCAATACCTGCAAGTTCAGAAAACAATAAAATATTCAAACACTATTATAGATTCAACTTAGCACATGGTTATACATTTGATGCTAGGAAAAAAGTAAGTGCTAGAATAGAATTAAACACAATACCATATAAAGAAGGAAAGTTAGCACTTGAAGGAGTAGATCTAGAAAATGGTAGACCTAAATCATATAGAGTTACTTTCTTTGGAAGTACAGTAAACTTAAAAGATGTGTTAGGAGAAGATGAAATAAACTCACTTACATGGCTGTCTAATTTTAACACTATTTATAGTGAAGCAGAAATAGAAAACACATTAATTAGTTCAACAGGTAGAACATTTACTGTAGATTCAATACAATATCAATCAGCTTTAATTGTCCCTTTAATATCTAATACAGTTAGACTGTTTTATGATTCTACTATTGAAGTGCCTTATCAAAATGCAGATGGTTCAGATAATGTAGAGTTAGGTGGTAATTTATATCCAACAAATAAAGGATCTGAAACTACAGATGATGTTCATGGTGTGTATTTTGAAGATCTTACATATGCAGTTAAAGTTCATTTAATTGTAAAAGCAATAGAAGAACAATATGATGAGATAACTTTTAGTGATGATTTCTTTGATTTAACTAATGGTCCTGAGGCATATAAAAACTTATACATGTTATGTTTAAGAAAAGAAGGTAGACCATTTGAAGACATGGGAGTAGGAGAAAAACTAATTACAGGATTTCCTACAACAGTAAACAATTATATAGCTGTAAGTTATGAAGCAGTTAGAATTTACAATTTAAATCCTAATCAAGTAGTTGTAGGTACTTGGACATTAAACACACAACAGCCATATCCAACATTTACAGCAGTTATTAGAGAGGGAAGTGCAGAAGTGCAAAGAAAAGAGTTTACAGCAGGATCTAATTCTACAGCAGTAATTACACAAATAATAACTAACTCAACAGAGGGTTATACTTTAACAATAGAAACAGCAACATCATTTACAATAAGTAGTGCATCATTTGAGGGTAGTACACCAACAGGTAATCAATTAACATCACAAATAACAACAGCAATTAATGTTACAAATGAAAAAGAGTTTGTAGTACAGAACCATTTACCTAATTTAAAAGTAATAGACTTTTTAACAGGATTGTTTAAAATGTTTAATCTTACAGCATTTGAGCAAGATGGAATAATTCATGTAAAAACATTAGAGGAGTTTTACAATTCAGGTACATTAAGAGATATAACAGAGTTTGTAGATCCACAATCAATACAAATTGACAAAGCACTTCCTTATAAAGAGATAGAGTTTAAATATAAAGATACAGATACAAAAATAGCTAAACAACATAATCAACTTAGTAGTTCTGCATGGGGTGCAGTTAAATATGAAGAAACTGGTGGTTTAAATAGTAGTGAATCTAAATTTAATGTAGAAGCTCCATTTGCACACTTAAAATATGAGAGATTTGTAAATACAGACATACAATGGGGATGGATGGCAAATGAAAATGGGGAATCTTACTTTAAGGATGCAGTTTTATTTTTAGGTGAATATGTTTCATTACCAACAACAGATTATTTAAGATTCTTACAAGGTAAATCAGGTGTGTCTAGTATATCAGATGTTCAAGATTATTGGATGCCATCTAATACAGTAAAAAGAGATGCTACTGTAAACAAGGAGAGTATACACTTCAATTTAGAATTAAGTGAATGGACTAATTCAAGTGCATTTACAGAAACACTATTTGAAAATTACTATAGGTTTTATATATCAGGTTTGTTTAATTCAGCTAAAAGACTTACTAAAATAACAGCTAGATTACCAAAAAAGTTTGTAATTAACTACACATTAGCAGATACAGTCATAATAAATGATGATAGATATAAAATAAATAGCATTAATACAGATTTATTAACAGGTAATAGTCAGCTAGAGCTATTAAATGAAACAGTAAATGATGCAGCAGTAACTCAAACTGATACAGGAGGTACAGGAGGGCAGACTGGTGCACCATTAACAAATGTTCTTACATTATATCAATGTGATTCACCAAACAACACTTTTGAATCAACACAAACTTTAACTACTTTAAATTTAGCAGTAAATACAAGAGTAGAAGATGGTTCAGGAAACACATATAGAGTTACTGGTAATGCAACAGCAGGAGCATATACAGCAATATCAGTTTCATCTACTGGTTTAACAGGCTGTCCATCAACTCCTTCTACTCCAGTTACAAGTTATTATGGTCTTACTAGGTGTTCTGATAATGAGCAAAATCTTAGAACATCAACAGAAGTAGGAAATCCAACTTATGCTATTACACAACAAGTGTTTGATTCAGGTAATGTTAAGTATGTAGTTAGAAATTCATCAGCATTAGCACCAGTACCTAGCATAACTATAGCATCTACACCTAGTCCTGTTCAGTTAACTTGTGCAGGTAATACAACAACAAATTACTATCAATTAAATCCATGTTGTACTGGTACAACTCTTTATGGTTATAGTGCTAGTAACTCAAAAAGTGGAACTTATGTTTATCAAGGACAATCTTATATAATATCACCTACTAATCAAAGTGGAACTATTAATATTGATTCTTTAAATACAGGATCTTGTCAAACATATTACTATACTTTAAATGATTGTTCTAATACATCAAGTATACAACATTATGGATTTAGCAATTGTTCTAATTTAAATGGTTCAAATCTTTCATATAATGGAACTTGTTATTATGTAGCAACAACAACTAACACATCAGGAAGTGTTGATTTAGATAATTTATCAAGTTGTACATGTCCTACTCCTCCTACACCACCTTCAACAGAATACTATCTTTTACAAGATTGTCAAACTGGATTGACAGCAGTTACAACTACAACTACAAATGATTTAACATTAACAACTGCTGCAAATCCTGCAAATGCATCAAGAGTGCAAGATACAAGCACAAGTAAATGTTATACATCTTTTGGTACAACAACTGATCCAAGTCAATATACAACACAAATAGGACAAGTAATTGATTTAAGTATTTTAGGTTGTCCTTCTATACCATGTACTACAATATTATATTATGAATTACAACAATGTTCTACAGGTAATACAGGTTATATAACTGGACAAACAACACAAGAAATATCTCTTAGTGTAAATGATATGGTTTATAATGCATCAACACCTAGTGAATTATATAAAGTTATTGGCACAACATCAACTGGTACATCAGCAGGTATTGTTACTTTAAGTAGTGCTACAGACTGTCCAACATATTATGAACTGCAACAATGTTACACTAATCAAGGAGGCTACAAGACAAATCAAACAATATCAGAAATATCATTAAATGTAGGAGATAGAGTAGCAGATTCTTGTGGTATGCCATATACAGTAGTTACTGTAGGTGTATCAGGAGGTGGATATGCAAATATAGGTAATGTAACAGATTTAGGTGCTAGTGGTTGTCCTAGTTATGGAGGTCCAAGATACTCATTACAAAGATGTTCAGATGGAACTACTGGTTATATATCTTTACAACAAGTGTCAGATGTTACTTTTAATGTTAATGATGTAGTAGGTTTAGGTAGTCAATTTGGTACAACTTATCAAGTTGTTGGTACTATTACAAGTTCAGCAGGAGCCTCAGGTGTAATTTGTGCTACAGGTAATACTAATTGTTTAGATCCAGTAACACCACCTCCACAACCACCTGCTACTATATATTATGCAAGATTCATATCTTGTGATGATCCAGCAGGTGCTTTAATTGATGTATATAGTTATTCTCCAATTAGTACATGGTGGGTTATTAGTGAAGTAGGTCAATTTGCATGTTATAGATGGAATAGCAATACACAAGGAGTAAATCCTATAGAATTAAATAGTACTAACTTTAACTTTTTTACAGAAGAAATAACAGCAGGAGGTAATTGTTTAGATTGTGAAGCACAATCCCCACCTCCTCCACCACCACCACCACCTCCTCCACAAACTTGTTTTCAAATAAATCTGTATAGAGCAACAACAGCTTTAGATTTGTGTAACCAAACAACACAAAAAGTTGTTTCACTAAATGCATCAACTATACAATCAGCAAGTGTAATATATACTAATAGTGATTGTAATTCTTTACTATCTACATCACAATATTTTACAGATCAACCAGGAGGAAGTTATTGGTACTGGAATGGTAGTACACTTGCAGGTCCATATTCACCAAATTGTCCATAATGAAACAAATTAAAAACTTTATAACAAAAACAGAAGCTAATTATTTAATTAAAATGATAGATCAATATGCATCTAAGTCAATGGTTGTAGGATCAGGTAAAGATATGAATGAGTACAGTCAATCTAGAACATCTTACACTTCTAACTTAATACACAATGATCCAACAGTAGAATCATTACATAAAAGAATAGCTAAATATCTAGGGCAACCTATACAAAAAGGAGAATCATTACAAGGTCAAAGGTATGCAGTAGGACAATATTTTAGATCTCATACAGATTACTTTAAAGGTGATAGTTATGAAAGAAACTGTTTAGCATCAGGTAACAGAACATACACTTTTATGTTGTATTTAAATGATGATTTTGAAGGAGGTACTACTAAGTTCCCACATCTTAAAAAAGAGTTTAAACCTGAAGCATGTAAAGCAATAGTTTGGAATAATTTGCAAGGTGGTTATCCAAATGAATACATGACACATAGTGGTGAACCTGTTACAAAAGGCACAAAATACATCATAACATCATGGTGGAGAGAGAATGTGTGGAGTGGTGGAGAAGATGCAAGAGAATATCAGGAAAAATTAAAAAGTAATCAATTAAGTATTATATAAATAGTATGTTAAAGAACATTATAGAGCTTTTGCAAGTAGTAAATGGTGAAACTGAGAGGATTAGGTTTGCTCAAGGTTCACATTATTTACCTGATAATTGGAAGAATGGCTTTAAACTAGCTAAAAAGATTGCAAAATTTGATAAACAAGACTAATGACTGAAAGAAAATACAAGATAGAGTTTGAAGTAGACAACAAAAAGGCAGTTGAAGAAATTGGTAAGGTTAATGATGGTCTAGAAAAAACTAAAACTGACATGGATGCAGTTAATGAAACTGGTGATAGACTAACAGGTGGTCTTATTACAAGATTTCAAGATGTAGTAAATGTACTTAAAACTACAACTAGAGCATTAAAAACATTGAAAGGTGCATTAATAGCTACAGGTATTGGTGCATTTGCACTTGCAATAGGAGCAGTTACAACAGCATTTACTAATTCAGAAGAAGGGCAAAACAGATTTAACAAACTTATGCTTGAAATGGGTGTTGTTGTTGGAAATGTTTTAGATATAATGGAAGATTTAGGTAAATCAATACTAAATCTAGGCAAAGTTTTTGGTAATTTCTTTACAGGTAATCTAGCAGGTGCAGCATTAGCATTTGATGATTTAAGAAAATCTGTAAAAGATACAACAGAAGGTATTGTTAATTTTGGTGAGGAAACTACAAAAGAAATCAATCAAGCAGGTAAACTAGCTGATGCTAGAGCTAAAGCAGATAAAATAGAAAGAGAGTTAATAGTTGAGAGATCTAAGGCTGATAGAGATAGAGCAGACTTATTAGAAAAAGCTATTGATATTGAAAACTTTTCTGTACAAGAAAGAATAGACTTTCTTACACAAGCAAGTGAATTAGAAGATGAGATAACTAATAAAGAAATTAAATTAGCACAAATAAGATTAGACAATCAGAGACTAGAAAACAGTTTTGGAGAAAGTAAAAAAGAAGATTTAGAAATTGAAGCACAACTTGAAGCTGAACTTATCAATTTAAAAACAGCTCAACTTACAAAACAAAAAGAAGTAACATCACAAATTATTGCATTTAGAAATGAAGAAAAAGCTGCAAGTGAAGCAGCAAAGGCAGCATATGAAGCAGAGATACAAGCACAAGAAGATGCACTTAAATCATTTCAAGATAGAGAACTAGAAGCTCTAGCAATTACAGAAGAATTAAAAACAGAGTTAGCAGTTAGAAAATCTGATGAAAGATATCAGGCTTTAATAGACTTAGCTAAACAATATGGGAAAGACACATATGAACTTGAAACAGCACAAATTTTAGCTAGACAAGATATATTGTTAGCAGCAGGTAAGGATCAAGAAAGTTTAGTAGAAGATACTGAGAAAAACAAATATGATACAGCATTAAAGTTTACAGCTTTAGGCATAGGACTTGCAACAGAAGGATCTAATGCAGCAAAAGCACTAGGTATTGCTAATGCTATAATTGCTACTTATGCAGGTGCAGCTGATGTAGTTAAAGATCCTACATTGAATTTGTTTGCAAAAATTGCAGGTGTTGCTACAATTATAGCTACAGGGTTCCAACAAATTAGAGCAATACAGCAGACACAAATACCAGTATTAAGTGTTGGAGGTGTGTCAGCAGGAGGAGGATCAGCACCTGCACCACAAATACAGCCACCTTCATTTAATGTAGTAGGTGCATCACCTATTAATCAGTTAACAGAAGCAATAGCAAGTCAAACACAACAACCTATACAGGCATATGTAGTTGAAAGTGAAGTTACAACTGCTCAAGAATTAGCTAGAAATAGAGTACAAGCAGCAGGAATTTAAAAAAAGTAAAATATAAATAATTATAATAATATGAAGATTGTAGAATTAATATTAGATGAGGATTTAGAGTTTAATGGAGTAGATGCTATCTCTATTGTAGAGAATCCTGCAATACAAAGCAACTTTGTAGCACTTAAGGATCAAGAAGTTAAACTTGCAGAGGTTTCTAAAGAGAAAAGACTTTTACTAGGACCTATACTAATTCCTAACAAGCCTATTCTAAGAAATGGTGATGATGAAGATTACTACATATATTTCTCTAAAGATACAGTAGAGAAAGCTAGTCAAATGTATTTAAAGCAAGGTAATCAAGGAAATGCATCATTAGAACACCAATACAGTCTAAAAGGTTTAACTCTTGTAGAGTCATGGATAGTAGAAGATGCAGTACATGATAAGAGTAGACTATATGATAATACTAAAGAAGTTCCATTAGGTACATGGATGGGAGCTATCAGAGTAGATAGTGATGAAGTGTGGGAAGATTATGTTAAAAATGGAGCTGTTAAAGGTTTTTCAATAGAAGGTTATTTTGCAGACAAATCTGAAAGACCAAAAGAAGCTATAGATGACTTTCTAAGCCAATTAGAGGCTGCTGAGGCAGAGTTTCTGTTATCAGAGATAGAAAGTGTTATAAATGAAAAAGAAGTGGCTTTAGAGAGCTTTAATGACTATCCTGATGGAGTAGCTAATAATGCTAAAAAAGGAATAGAGCTAAATGAAAAGATAAACAACAGATGTGCAACTGATGTTGGTAAGATTAGAGCTCAACAACTTGCACAAAAAAAGAACATTACTCTAGAAACTATAAAAAGAATGTATAGTTACTTATCTAGAGCAGAAGGACAATATAGACAAAATGAGAATGATTCAGAGGCATGTGCTAATATATCATACCTATTGTGGGGTGGGTTAGCAGCATTAGGATGGAGCAGAAACAAACTAAGAGAATTAGGAGAGTTAGAGCTTGAGACTATTGTAGTTGATGATGACTTTGCAATAATTGATGATAGATTAGCATACTCCTCTTTGGAAAAAGCAGAGGAAATGGCTAAAAATTTAGGATGTGAAGGTGTGCATATGCATGAGTTAGATGGAAAAGAGTGGTTTATGCCTTGTTTTCAACACCAATTAAAAGAGCCATGTCAATCAGGATATGAAATGTATGGCTTTAAAATTAAAAATGGAAAGAGAGTTCCAAATTGTGTACCAATAAGATCATAGATATGCCAAATAAATATAAACATAAGAAAAAGAAAAAGAAGTAATGCCAAGAGCAAAGATAGTTAGTGGAGCTAAAATAGTAAAACCTAAAGTTAGAAGAAAAGGAGTACATGCTAAAACTAAAACAAGTAAGTTAAAAGCTAGTAAACATTATAAAAAAGCCTATAAAGGTCAAGGAAGATGAGAAGAACTAGAAAGAATCCATATCCATCATACACAAGTCCTATAAGATCACAAAGAGGATGTTTGTGTGATGACAATACATACCATCCTGAATGTTGTGATGGTACAATGTGGGCACAAGGTATTGGTATTACAGAGGCAACTGTAGAAGTAGAGGATTTTATACTACAGGAAAATAGTGATTATTTATTACAAGAAAACAATTTTAAAATAAAACAGTAATGGCAAACAAAAAAATATCAGAATTAACTTCAGCTAGTACACTAACAGGATCAGAAGAATTTGCAGTTGTACAAAGTGCTAGTACAAAGAAAACAACATTATCTACAATACAAACTAAAATAGTAACAGCAGTTGCAAAGACTTACATTACTCCTACTAGTTTAAGTTGTAGTCCAACAAATAATGTTGATTTAAATAATTCTACATATGATAATGTAGAGTTACTCAAGTTAAGTTGGAGTGGAGGTTCAGGATCAATGACATTAACATTACCTGATGCTACTACAGCTAACAACACAAATAGATTGCTTAGAATTATAACAGATACTAGTTATGAAACATCAACTAGATCTCATCTAACACCTAGAGCAGGTCAGACATTAGATGGCTCATCAAACTACTATGAAATAAACAAAGAGTTTGAGGGTATTACTGTTTGGAGTGATGGTACTGAATGGTATATAATTCAGAAAAAAGCATAGAAAATATAAATTTTAACACATATATAATTATACAATTATGAAAGCAAATGATACAATAAGCAAAATAAAAAATTTATTAGGCATGGAGTTATCCAAAGAAGAAGTGAATAATGTAGAAGTGAAAGCTGAAGAAGTTACACTAGCTACTATGAACTTAGAAAATGGAACAGTCATTGAAGCTGAAGAATTTGCTGTAGGTAATGAGGTCTTTATCATCACAGAAGATGAGAAGGTTCCTATGCCTATTGGAAGTTATACTTTAGAGGATGGCAGAACAGTTGTGGTTGAAGAAGAAGGTGTAATTGCTAGTATTTCTGAAGCATCTGCTGAAGAAGAAGCATCTGATGAAGAGATGGAATCTCAAGAATCTAAGCCTGAAGATTTAGCTGCTGACTTTGCCACTAAAGAAGAAGTCAATGAACTGAAAACTATGATTGAAGAATTAAAAGTAAATCTTAGTGATGTGCTGAAAAGCAAAGAAGTGGAGTTAAGTGAAGTAAAAGAAAAGCTATCAGAAATTCCTGATGCTGCTCCTTTAAAGCACACTCCAGAAAATAAATCAAGTAATGACTTTTATCATATTGCATCTCAAAGAACTGAGACTAGACTTGATAGAATCATGAGAAAATTAAGTGAATAATAAAAATTAAAAATCAAAAAAAATGAGTAAACCAACAATAACCACATCCTATAGTGGAGCTAGTGCTTCTAAATTTATAGCAGCGCAGCTACTTGAAGGATCAACTTTGGCAAATGGTGGAATGGAAATCATGCCAAATGTAAAACACAAAAGTGTTATTCAAAAAGTGGATGTCTCAGGCTTAATTGCAAATGCAACTTGTGATTTTACAGATGCAGGTACAGTAGCAATTTCTGAGAGAGTAATTACACTAGAAGAATTCCAAGTAAACATTAAGTTCTGTACTAAGCAATTTGTAGATTCATGGGAATCTGCAGCTCTAGGAAGTAGCACATTTAAAAATATGCCTGCAGCTTTTGGAGACTTTATTATTGCAAACTTTGCAAACCAAATTGCTGCATCAGTAGAAAGCAATATTTGGGCTGGGACAAATTCAGTTGCAGGATCCATTGATGGATTTGAAACATTATGGGCAGCTGATACTGATGTAATTGATGTCACAGCAGGAACTGTAACTGCTTCCAATGTTATTGCTGAGCTTGGAAAAATTTTAGATGCATCTCCAAATGCAGTATATGGTAAAGAAGATCTTACTTTATATGTTTCTAAAAACATTATGAAAGCATATGTAAGAGCTTTAGCTGCACAAGGTGGAGGTTATGAAAACAGAGTAAACATGTGGTATGATATGAACACTCCATTATCATTTGATGGTGTGCCTCTATTCTTAGCAGAAGGTTTATCTGACAATACTGCTGCTCTAGCACAAAAAAGTAACCTGTATTTTGGAACAAATTTAGTTGATGATATGAATACTGTAAGAGTAATTGATACATCTGAAACACTAGGTGACCAAAATGCAAGATTTGTATCTAGATTCTCATATGGGATCCAGTATGGTTTTGGAAATGAAATAGTTTTCTATTCATAATTTTTCAAAATTTTAATTTATTGATAATCAATAAGTTAGACAAATAAAAGGGAATAATAATCAGTATATGGGAGGTGTAAAAAGCCTCCCCATACTTAAAAAATAAAATAATATGAGTTGTGCATTAACAAAAGGTAGAATAGTACCTTGTAAAAATAAATCAGGATCAATTAAAACTGTATACTTTGCAGATTATGGTACATTAGGTGCAATAACTGAATCAGCAGGTCTTATATCTGCATTTGGTGGTACACCTACATGGTATCAATATGATGTAAGAGGTACAACTAACCTTGATACTGTTGTTACTTCATCAAGAGAAAATGGTACTACTTTCTACACTCAAACATTAACACTACAACTACAATATTATGATAGAGCAACAAGTGAAGAAATTAAGTTATTAGCTGTAGGTAGACCACACATTGTTGTAGTTGATGCAGATGATAACTTTATGTTAGTTGGTAAAGTAAATGGTGGAGAGCTTACAACAGGTAATTTTACAGTAGGAGCAAACATGGGAGACTTCAATGGATTTAACATGACATTTGAAGCACTAGAAACTGCACCACCTGACTTTGTAACTAGTACAGTTATTACTGGTGGTACTATAGGTACTCAAATTAATACTTTTCCTACATCATAATAGTTAAGTGTTTTTCTAATTAAAGGGGACTATGGTCCTCTTTTTTTTTACAAAAAACTTTACACTTTATAAAAAAACACAATTTAGTTATTATATAAGTATGATATATTTAAGTGATGCTACATCTGCACAAACTTTTACTTTTATTCCTAGAAGTTTTGTAATAAATGCAAGATTAGAGGTAAGGGATGAAGAAACAGGACTTGTTCAAACAAGAAATGTACCAATAAGCAGATTAAGTGGATATGGAGCTATAAATGTAGCATTAGATTTAGTAGAAAATAAATTCTATGAAATTAAAGTAGTATCTATTGGATCTAACTGGGAAGATGTAAACCAGTTTTGGAATCTATTAAGTATTAATTGGGAAGAAGGAATAACAAGATCAGGAGCTGCATGGAATTTTGCAACTGATTCTTGGAATGAAACAACAGGAGATTGGGATGATGTAAGAGCACCTAGAGAGTTAGTGATTTATAAAGACAGATTGTTCTGTACTAATCAAACACTATCTCAAGGAGCAAATGAGTATTATGATGTGTATAAAGATGTTTATGAAACTAGCACATCAGGAGATAACACATATAAAGTATATAATGCATAATTATGAGTAGACAACACAGGAGACCAAAGTTTGAAGGGGATATTAGAGTAGTAGAGTTAGCAGCTTATACATCTCCTAAAATTATAGAAGATCCAAGAAAGGATTTTGTAATGTATGGTGAAGATAACAACTATTATCAATATCTAATTGATCTTTATAATGGTTCACCAACTAACCATGCATGTATTAATGGTATATCAGAGATGATATATGGTAAAGGATTAGATGCAACAGATTCTGATAGAAAACCTGATGAGTATGCACAAATGATTAGCTTATTCAAAAAGGATGTAGTAAGAAAAGTTATATATGATTACTACTTAATGGGTGGAGCTGCAATACAAGTTATTTATGGTAAAGGTAGACAAAGAATTGTACAATTAGAACATATACCAGTAGAGACACTTAGAGCTGAAAAATCAGGTGAATCAGGGGATATTGAAGCATATTACTACTATCATGATTGGACTGACTATAAAAACTCATCTAAACCAACTAGAATACCTGCATTTGGTACATCTACAGAGGGTAGAGAAATATTATTTATAAAACCATATAAAGCAGGTTATTATTATTATAGTCCTCCTGCATATACTGGTGGATTACAGTATGCAGAATTAGAAGGTGAGATTAGTAACTTCCATATGAATAACATTAAGAATGGATTATCTCCATCTATGATTATAAATATGAACAATGGAATACCTAATGAAGAAGAAAGATCTATTATAGAACAAAAAATATCACAAAAGTTTAGTGGATCTAGTAATGCAGGTAAATTTATTCTATCATTTAATGACAATACAGATAGTCAAGCTACAATAGAGCCAATACAACTATCAGATGCACACCAACAATATCAGTTTCTATCTACAGAATCTCAGGAGAA
>Ga0208162_1000816_pt1 | contig 17108 bp, 20 predicted proteins | sample CB_VirMetaG_4_FD_184539 | JGI IMG/M metagenome (GOLD analysis project Ga0208162, IMG submission 184539) | Freshwater to marine saline gradient viral communities from Chesapeake Bay - CB_1508_1M Viral MetaG (SPAdes) (version 4) | ecosystem: Environmental > Aquatic > Marine > Coastal | place: USA... | reverse complement strand
GGCGCCCCGCGACGCAGTGCCTGGAAGCGCGCTGTGCACTAAGGCCGGGCAAATTTAACCTAGGCCAGAAGGGACGGGACTTTTGGCCGGGGCGGGTGTCACAATTTGGGGGGACTGATGACACAAACCTTATTTACTGCTAGCTCTTCCTAATTATCCATAAACGATGACACATAGGGTTAAGGTGCCGCAAGGGTTTTGGGCGGTGATGAAATAATTATACCAGGGTTCGTTTAGCTTGTCAAGGGCAGGGAACCCGGCCAGACTAACGTCTGTCCACCCTGACCGGCGGAACGCCGGCAACTCGCAAAGTTCAGTAGAGTTATAAAAACCCCTCCCCCTATTCTATACCCCCCCCCCTCACAGAGGGCTAAAAAGGGTTGGGAAGGGGGGGGGGGCTAAATAATATATGTATAGAACTGCGCTGCTGGGCACATACGCAAAATACCCCTAAAACCGTATCAATTTATACCAAAATAGGGCAATTTTTGGCGATTTTTAAGCAAATTTTGGGGCAAATTTTTTATTTTTTGAGTAGGTCGGCATATAGTGCACAGACCCCCCTTCACAAAAACTGTCAAAAAATGGCCATTTTAGGCAAAAAGTGTGACGGGGGGTGGCTAAATGTGAAGGGGGTAGAGGGGGTATTTTGGCAAAAAAAGACCCCTGACTGGGGAAAGTCAGAGGTTCAGGTTTAAAGAGAATTGAGAATTGATTAGTTTATTGAGGAAGAATCCCTATGGAGAACACAGAGATTCAATTATTTTCTGACACTTTTGATGTCAACCAGCTAACCTCGCAAGAGACCCGTGAAAATCTCTATCTATCTATAAACCAACTCGATGTAAACAAGCTAACGGATTTGGAAATCCGCCAAAGCTTCAATGGCATCAAAGTCGCCCTTGGCGTGTTTATCCGCAAGTTTGTAGAGTTGGAAGGAGAGATTACAAATGTAAAGCTCCAGCAAGTTGCCTACGAGGCAAAAATGGAGCAATTGTTTCTTAAGGGTCAAATGGAGATAAAAGAACTTAAACAAGAGCTGAGTCAAATGAGAACAGCTGATCGCCATCTTGAGAAAGTTGTGGAGGTGGCCAAGCTACTCAAAGATAATAACTATGCGCCGATGGCCATCAAATCGATGATGAAGGGCATAGCTTCTGGCGAAATATTCACCAATACAAACATACCAGAGGACATGGCTCGGAGAGTCAAGTGGGCGCAGTCTCAGGGGTTCAGGTGGAATAAGAACAACCGTCCGCCATCAAAAATTAAGAAACAAATTGAGCTGCTCGAGGAGTGGGAGATGGAGTTTTATAAAGCCAAATCACTCACCCCTGACCAACTCAAGAATAAAGATTTTGTTCTTAGCATTGGCAAAGGCGCGCCGGCTGGGGCTTTGATGGCGATCGAAGGGATTCTTGGATATCAGCTCGAGGATCGCAAAACCCTCTCTGCCTATAACTGCTATCAGAAAGCAATCAAGCTTCTTATCGACAAAGAAGACGAGGGAGGCTCGGGTGGAGCCGACCTATCGCCCTCCATGGCAAACTTTAGTTCGTTGGTTAGTAATATCTTTGGGGATATTGACGAAGAAACTAAAGCAAAAATAATAAATGGCTTGAGCAAACTACCCAAGCCACATACCTCTAAGCAAATTTTATCCCAGCTCAAGATTTATTTCTCTGCAGATTTACTTCCTAAGTTTATTGAAATTACTCCAGAAACTAACCGACTAAAGTTATTACCAAAACTTCAAGGTGATTTCTATAATAACCAACTAACCGAAGTAATTACGGAATCACTACATTATCGCTCAGAGCAATAATCTTTTTGAGATGGATGGACTTATAGAGGAGGTTTTCCACTCCTCCTCTTTCATAGAGCCATTGGTTTACGTTATTAACAATCCGGCTCTTTGCTTCTGAGGCGGTAAGGTGGACCCAATCGCCGATACATTTTGCCCTAGCATAGAATGCCTGGATTGGCATTGGAAGTTTTTCTAGCTCTAGGCAGAGATCATTGTCAAATTTAATCGCCGGCCAGCAAGCTTTTGTGTTTCCCCATTCATACGGAGGCAGGTTGTTTTTATGCACAAAATCATAAAAAGATTTAAGAGCCTGTGGACGTTGAGTGTAAGAAAACCTGCTCCATTCAATACTCACAATCAACCCTGCCAGTTCGTAACTTGCCGTTTTTGAATTAGAGCGATAAGCACCGTGAATAATCCCGGCCGCAGCTTTCTTATTTATTTCTCTAGAAGCTCTAAATGCTTCGATAATTGCAGGAAGATGCGCTGCTTCGATTTCATAACTAATCCAGTTAAAGCAGAGCCCACGACTCGCAAGAAGAAGACTCGAGAGCGTATTCATAGAGTCGGCGGTTTTTTCTTCTAGGTATTCTTTGCTAAGTCGCCTGAATCCTTTTAAATAGACTCCTTTCCTACAACTCATTGTAGACACAGCCCCACCTTTCCTAATATAACTACCCATTTCTCCAGTGGTAATTAACCCCGCATCCCAGGATTTAAATATCGCCTCAAGGTTGAATAAAGTGATCTTACTACTGTAACCTTCTTCAATTATGTTTCGTAGTCGGTTCTTAACCTTCTCGTTTTTAATGACGCGCTTTAAAGACGATACAGGTACATACTCGATGATATTGGACAACGTCAAGCCATCTAGTTGTGGGCTAAGCAATGCTGCCCGGCCAAACTGCTCCATTTCATGAGTCCTATATGCCATATACCGGCTATTGCCAAAATATTTTGCTGGGGACTCATAGATATCTCCAATGCTCTTAATCCACGGATCATCATCAAAGAGCCGAAGAATTTCAAACCCTGGGTTGGCAAGTACTTCTTCCATGTAAAGCCTAGCCGCCGCGCGAAGCACCGTGGCCGAAGAGTTAGGATTAGAGGCTATAGCTTTGCGGACTTTTATTGACTTAGAGGTAATCCAGATTTTTGTAAGGGCCTCGGCGTCTGTGCTTTCATCCTCAGCAATCTTAAGTAGTTCTTTGTTGCTGATCTTCATGGCTAGTTGATTTTTTACTATTATAAAATAAAACCCAGAGACTGTGTCCCTGGGCTTAACAATTTATTAACTTAACGCCGGCGTCGTTTGTCGGTGTGTAGTTTTACAAAGATATCGTACCAGAGAGCCTTTGAGCATTCATGAGAGCAGATATAGTCCGTAGAGAGCTTTGACTTATAGTTAGTGGTTTTGCCACAAATTGCACAGGATTTCTTTTCCTGTTTGTACTCGTAGATATCGTTCTCGTATTCCTCAACAGGAGTTTTAGAGAAGAGGGTTTTATTTTGGGCCATTTGATTGGCTTAATTGGCTTTGTTATTATATCACGGTTTAGATAGCTTGTCAACTATCTTTTTCTTTTCTTCGCGAAGCTTTTCAAATTTTTCCCTTGCTTTACGTTTTTTATCTCTGATTCTGCGAAGCTCTCTACGAGCTAACGCAAAGACCCGCCACATTACTTCAGAGATGGATGAGTCTTCGAAAAGATCTCTCCATTCATCAAGTTCCTTAGCAACTTCTTCTCTGACTCTGATTGTTCTGTATTTGACTCTTTTCTTGGCTTCAGGCTGCGGAGAATTAAAGAGGTTCATTAAGCTTAACTATTTAACAATTACTATTATTATACTATGTATTATTAAAGTTTATGGTAGAGTAGCCGTATATAAAGAAGCTTTAAACGATTGTCACAAAAATCCTATGAAGAAGCCCGTCGTCTACCCAGAGATATTCGTTGAGAGCAAGTTTTTACGACGTGCTGACATTGTTCAAAAAGTTATCCGAACCGACGAGGACACTTGTCATGTTACCTTTGATCACCCAGTCCTTGGCACAGTAACGGAGATATTTCAAATTCTCTTCAAGAAAAACTTAATTTGCCTCAAGTGCGTATTTCCGCATGAGATGCAATCAGAGGAGGAAATGGAAGTTGTAAAGGATTATTACAACAACTTTATTCTTGAAGGCCATGATACCTACCTCGAGTATTTTAACGACAACGTTGGTGGCTGGTACATTTTGTCACGGAATGTTGAAACAGAAACTGAAACCGTCTTTAATGGTATATAATAAGATCCATAGTGTATATAGGTATTGAATGACTTCTTCAAAACAACTCGTAGAAGTATCGATTACTAACGAACTACGTAATTCATATCTTTCTTACTCCGTTGCAATTTTTAACCGCGCTCTTCCTTCTGTCTCCGACGGACTTAAGGTTGCTCAGCGACGGATCATGCTCGGGCTCAAAGACCTCCGCCTCCGCCCCGATTCCCAATTCAAGAAGGTATCTAGGCTCGAGGGTCATGTTCTTGGTTCCTATCACCCTCAGGGCGGATGTGCTGGAACAGCAATTAACATGGGTCAGGCAAATGGCTTTAGGTATCTGCTGACCAACATCCATGGCAACGTCGGTGGATCTATCCAAGACGGCCCGAGTACTGGTCAATCAATCTCCGAAGATGCCCCGGCTGCTGCTCGATATCTTGAGGTGAAAGCCACCCCCTACACCCAAGAGGTGTTTCTGGATGAGATTGATAAGCACAGCTGCTCCTGGAGAGACAATTATGACGGATCCACTCAAGAAGTCCAAGAAATCATCCCATCTTTCCCCACGCTTCTTTGCAATGGTGCTATTGGAATCGCTGCTGGCTACGCTTGCAATCACGTATCTTATAACCTCGGCGAGGTAATCAAAGCTACAACCGCATACATTAAGAACCCCAGGATCACAGACAAGGCCCTCTATAAATTTATCCAAGGCCCTGACCTTCCCCAGGGTGCCAGGATCCTCAAAGACGACGGAGTATACGCTGCATTTTCATCTGGCCATGGCTCGGTCAAGGTGTATGGCAAATGGGAAGTTAAAAAAGTCCCCTACCGTAAAAAATCTAAACGCGATGCTATTATTGTTACCTCTTTGGCTAGCGGAAGCTCAGAGCGATTCCTTGAAAAAGTCAAAGACGCGGTCGATAGTGGAAAAATTGATCAAATTGTCGACGCCGCTGACCACTCAAGCCGAGAAGGAATCAACATCGAGCTGATTCTTAAGAACGGCGCTGACCCACAATTGGTCATTGGGCAGCTCTTGGCCTTTACAAACCTTTATGACACCATCGGGGTTAATGCAGTTGCCATTGGAAGTGGCATGCCAGAGATGTTCGGTGTGAAAAGGATCATTGAGTATTGGCATAAGTCACGATGCTCGGCCCTTAAGTCACGCTATAGCGCCGAATGCGTGCGAATTCAGGAGCGAATGCACATCCTCGATGGCTTCTTGACCATCTTGGCGGACATTGACGAGGTAATCAAGGTCATCAAGTCCAGCAAAACCAAGGAAACTGCCGCAAATAATCTCAAAAAGAAGTGGAAGTTAAGTATTGCTCAGGCTTTGGCGGTTCTTGCAATGCCTCTCAGCCGACTTGTTAATGCAGAACGGCTCGAACTGAAGCAAGAAAAGGACGAACTTCAGGCAAAATACGACGAATTGCAGACTTTGATCAACGACTCAGCTGCAATGAACGACCACATCATCTCTCAAGTACAAGAATTGAAGAAGTTTGCAGACAAACGCCGTACTGAGTTAGTCGATCCCAACGAGATCGGAGTGGAAAAAGCCAAAATCATCGCCCCTCCTCGTGCTCGAAAGGTAAAACTACCAACTCCCAAGGATTTGATCAAGCAACACGCCAAGAAAATTGGCATGAAGCGGACTTTGGTGGCAAAATTCTTTGCAGATAACACCTCTGGTAAAGACGTTAAGGCAAAATGGGACGAGTTTGTGGAAGATTGGCAGCATGAGCAGCAACTTACCACCCGAAAAGGAGCTGCAGAACGGAAAAAACAGCTTGCAGAGCTGAAAAAGTGGGGATTGGGCAAAGGAATGAGGACTCGTGGTCAATATGCTTGGAACGCGTTCATTGAAGGCCGTGAAAAAATGAAAATCAAAGACCTCAAAGAGGAACTTAAGGGCTGGTTGGCAAAAATTGACGCGATTTAAAAGTTATATAAGCAGTTTAAAGCTGACGTAGCTTAGCAAATCCATGAAACTGCCTAAAACAGCAATATTGCTTCTTCGTGGAGTGGAGGGATGTGGGGTAAGTACCTACGCCCGCCACTTCAAGGCGTATTATGACGAGCACAATAGACAAAAGTGTGATATTTTTGCTCTTAATCTTAATGTTGGTCGGCCTGATACCTCAACAGATTTAGAAATAACCAAGTTTACCTTTGAAGAGTCAGAACAGTTAGTTAGTAGAATTAACTCTGATTACGAACTAACTTTAGTTTTTTCGGTTCCGGCTAAAAATGCAAAAGAAGAAGTTGTAAATAACTACGTAGATAGAATTTTAAATAAAATTGATACTCCAAAGTGGTTGATTAACCACGACCATCACTACCTCTCTATCGGTAGAAACGCAGACTTTAAGAGTGCAATTGAGGCTTGTGATGGAGTTCTTTGCCACTCTCTCGCTGATACAAAATGCGGGTTTATTCGCTGGATGTCGAAGAAGGGCATTGCTACTCGTGTTGAAAAGCTAGATACTTTTTTCCATATTCCGTTAGTTAGTGACTTTGTTACTTTTGACAAAACTAACCGACTAAAGCGCGTTATCAACGCCTCAAGAGCGGTAGCGTGGAAACGCTCGTCTCTTGTGCTTAATTTGCAAAAAGAGTTGGCAAAGAAAAAATTTATTACAGAGATGATCGGCTTTGAGCGATCTATAGCTGGATACTCGCAGCTTAAGAACTACGAAGGTAAGCTAGATTGGTACACTACAGAAGATTTTGAGAAGCCGGTTCGTGCGCCCTCTGCGTTTTCTAATGCACAAATCAACGATAGGTTTTTTGATTTTGTAGACGGAGAAGGTCAAGACCCAGACAAAATGTACGTGTTTGGTTCATATGACCACCACCGGGGTCTCCGTCGCATATCTCAGAGCGCATTTGCCACGCACCCGCGATCTTTTGAGCATAATGGCTTAGACTATGGCAACAACCACGAATACCAAGGACTCGAGGCTGCTTTGCTTTCTGTCCCTATTTTTCACCGCCATTTTTTAAATACGGTTACCTTACCTGGTACAGATGTACCTCTGTCTTCAATCGACGCGTTTATTGCCATCGATGATGACAACAACCACCTCAAACAAGGCGGACCTAACGTGCTTAATGCTCCAGAGCTAGTAGAGCGCCTTGATGAGATCTGGAGTGATAAGTATACGCAATTCCGCCAAGAGTCGTTTGCCATTATCAATAGTTACTATTCCTCTTGGACGCTTGTGCCACAACTCCTCGAGCGAGTTGGCATAATGTAACATTTATGTAACAAATATTAAAAAATGTTTAAAGATTATCTACATGCCTTTTGACCATTGTGGTCAGATATGGTATGATAGTTAAGTCGGTGAAACTCCGGCAATACTTAATCAGAACCTCGAAATTTTAAGACTATGACAGCTTCTATCGCTTCAAAGCGTAGTGCGAATAGCAGCTGGGAAGAATTTTGTAGTTGGGTCACCTCCACCGACAACCGCATTTATGTGGGCTGGTTCGGTGTGCTGATGATCCCCTGTCTTCTTGCCGCTACTACTTGTTTCATTATTGCTTTTATTGGTGCTCCCCCTGTGGACATTGATGGCATCCGTGAGCCCGTTGCTGGTTCACTCATGTATGGAAACAACATCATCTCTGGTGCAGTTGTTCCTTCGTCCAATGCTATTGGACTTCACTTCTACCCCATTTGGGAAGCTGCCTCTCTCGATGAGTGGCTGTATAATGGCGGTCCCTTCCAATTGGTTGTTTTCCACTTCCTGATTGGTATCTATGCATACATGGGACGCGAATGGGAACTCTCCTACCGCCTCGGCATGCGCCCCTGGATCTGCGTTGCTTACAGCGCACCTGTGGCTGCTGCTTCCGCTGTGTTCCTGGTTTACCCCTTCGGTCAGGGCTCCTTCTCGGACGCCATGCCCCTCGGCATCTCCGGCACCTTCAACTACATGCTGGTGTTCCAGGCTGAGCACAACATCCTGATGCACCCCTTCCACATGCTTGGTGTGGCTGGTGTCTTCGGTGGTTCACTTTTCAGTGCAATGCACGGTTCACTTGTGACCTCTTCACTGGTTCGTGAAACTACTGAGAATGAGTCTCAGAACTATGGCTACAAGTTTGGTCAAGAAGAAGAGACCTATAATATTGTGGCTGCACACGGATACTTCGGTCGTTTGATCTTCCAGTATGCTTCTTTCAATAATAGCCGTTCACTTCACTTCTTCCTGGCTGCCTGGCCTGTTGTTGGTATCTGGTTCACTGCTCTTGGTGTTAGCACCATGGCATTCAACCTCAATGGTTTCAACTTCAACCAGTCTATCCTTGATGGACAGGGTCGTGTTTTGAACACCTGGGCTGATGTCCTTAACCGTGCTGGTCTTGGCATGGAAGTCATGCACGAGCGCAATGCTCACAACTTCCCTCTCGACCTTGCTGCTGCTGAATCCACTCCTGTGGCTCTTCAAGCGCCTGCTATCGGTTGATATGGACGATGGTAGTCTTTTGCCCCTCACCTCAGCCGTGGGGGGCTTTTTTATAGGTATTTGTTCTATTGCAATTCCACTTATTTGTGTGATATTATTATGATTGGCAATCTTTCTCCTGAGGACAACGTTATGGAAGACTCTATGTCTAATTCTAGTAAATTTACTGAGCAGTCCCTTATCCGAGCATACACAGATCTTGGATGGGATATGACTAAGGATGATATCCACGTTGAGATCGGAGGTACTTCTGTCTACGGAATCGAAGGTGCTGGTACTAAATGGGCTCCTTTAAATGGAACTCGTAAATATAATAACGATGCTTTTATTGTTATTAAAAATCGTTCCAGATCTTCTTTCCAACCTTCTAAGCCAATGGAGAAACAGGAATGATTACTCGAGAAACACCTTACAAACTGGCCGAGATCATCCAAGATACTTGGCCTCAACTTTTTTACTTAAAACAGGAGAAACAAAAAATTGACAGCATCAACACTTCAAAATCCAATTCGCCAGAGAGGGTGGTTTGATGTCCTTGATGATTGGCTTAAGAGAGACCGTTTCGTTTTTGTTGGCTGGTCTGGACTTCTTCTTTTTCCCACAGCTTATCTTGCTCTTGGTGGTTGGCTTACTGGGACAACTTTCGTTACGAGTTGGTACACTCATGGCATTGTATCCTCCTATCTTGAGGGTGCAAACTTTCTTACTGCGGCAGTTAGTACTCCAGCAGATGCTATGGGTCATTCTCTTCTTCTTCTCTGGGGTCCTGAAGCTCAGGGAGATATCGTCCGGTGGTTCCAACTTGGGGGACTCTGGAATTTTGTGGCGCTCCACGGAGCCTTTAGCCTTATAGGCTTTATGTTACGCCAATTTGAGATTGCTCGGTTGGTTGGAATCAGACCTTACAATGCAATTGCTTTTTCGGGCCCTATTGCCGTATTTGTTAGTGTATTCCTCATGTATCCTCTTGGACAATCCAGTTGGTTCTTTGCGCCATCGTTTGGCGTTGCGGCGATCTTTAGATTCTTACTTTTTCTACAAGGTTTCCACAACTGGACACTCAACCCCTTTCATATGATGGGCGTAGCGGGGATTTTGGGCGGAGCTCTTCTTTGCGCAATCCATGGCGCCACGGTAGAAAACACGTTATATGAAGACAGTGACCAATCAAATACATTCAAGGCGTTTGAGCCTACTCAAGAGGAAGAAACCTATTCGATGGTTACTGCGAATCGTTTCTGGTCGCAGATCTTCGGAATCGCTTTCTCTAATAAGCGTTGGCTTCATTTTTTCATGCTATTTGTCCCTGTTATGGGGCTTTGGACTTCTTCCATTGGTATTATTGGTTTGGCCCTTAATCTCCGTGCTTATGATTTTGTCTCACAGGAGATACGAGCTGCGGAGGATCCTGAATTCGAGACGTTCTACACCAAGAACATTCTCTTGAATGAAGGTTTAAGGGCATGGATGGCACCAACCGACCAACCTCATGAAAACTTCGTCTTCCCAGAAGAAGTTCTTCCTAGAGGTAATGCTCTCTAAGCTTATCTAATATGCTCTCTATCTGGATCCACGTAGTTGCATTTTTTCAAATAGTTGTGATGAATTGCATCCAACCCGTTAACTGGAAATATTGCTATCGCGTGGACCAGTGGTTAATCCCAGATTTGGTAGAGGCATATAAACTCAAGACGGGGCAAACTCACCCCTACCAAACAGAAAAAGAATATTTAAAAAGTATAGACTGAGCCCTCGTTTAATAACATTAGGGGGCTTTTTTTATGTCTACAGATAATTCAAACACTACTCTTAAAATTGCAAAACCTAAAGAAGAAGAAAAAGATCACGATGTTCTACGGGAGCGTTTAGAAGATCTTGTTAAGGTAACCGTCCTGGTATGGTCGGCTGCATTACTTACATTTTCTTATGTTCGTTTGCCCGACGGAAAAAGAATTTTAGAATTTGATCCTACTTTTATTGCATCTGTGTTCTCTGGAGCTTTAGCGAGCTTTGGCATGGCAACCGCTGCTAAGAAAAATGGCAACAACGGCAATAACTCAAATTCAAAAGATAATCCGCCTCCTGTTGCATCTGCAATTGAACCTAAAAAATAACCTGGTATAATAACTATGTTAGAATCGGAGGTAAAATTATCGCAGTATATCCTGGAGAGGCTATTAGCTCGGACAATTACCTCCAATTTACTCCTAGAGACATAAATAAACTTCAGAATATTATCGAAGCAAAAGGACGCTATGCTCACTATGTCAACCACGGCGTTCCTTATGTCCAAATATTAGGATATTTAGAAAAAGCAATAAAAATTGTAAAAAATACTGAAGATTACACAGAATATTTACTTTTCGAAGCATTTGGAGACAAAAAAGCATACAATAAACTTCCGCCTGGTACAATAAGAATCTACGCAAAAACTTTGGTTTGCTTCTGGAATGGGAGAACTTGGAGAAAGCTTAAATAGCCCTATTTTGCCATATCCAGGGCAACAATTGCTTCCTGGATCATCAAGTACATTTTTTGGCCAGAAATCGGGCCTTAATGAGCGTTATATCTATGATCTCAAGCTCTCTACAGGGGAGGTAATGTATTCTGGAAAGGGAGGAATGGGATTTACCAACGAGTCCCACATATACCTTCTCCATGACCTGATGAGAATGCCTTATGCGGAGGAATTGATTCATGAAGAATTCAACACCAACTTTAAGAAGGAGTGGGGTCGTAGGAAGTTTGAAAGGCTCAGGCGTAAAGTAAATGCAGAGTTAAAAAACCCAAGTCGGAGAACAATAGCAAAACTATATTGCTTATTAGCCTGTTCTGGGTTTAGGTATAAATTTGACTCGTACGGAAATTTTAGAGGAGAGTACTTTCCGCATACTTTAGATACTTCAGAGATTAATATAAAAAACTTAAAGTTAGTTAATTCTGACTTTATTATTCAGCTCGGTAAGTTTGGTGCTATTGATAAAAACTTACTAACTAAAAAGTCTCTTATATATTTAAATATTCCGTTTCCATCGTCGGTTAGTCTAAAAAAGCAATATTTAGAGTATATTGATTACATAGCTTCTGAAGGCTATGATTTTTTACTAACCTCAAGACTCGAGAATAGAGGCATGGTCGATAAGCAAATAACTGCCTGGAGTAAAAATTATTCCAGTCTTGTAATTTCGCAGTTTAAAGAAGATAGCTTACACGCATCTTCGGATATTTTTATTTACAATTTTTAATATGGATAAAGAGCGCATGGGGACTCATGTCCTTCTTGAGACATACGGCGTTGATTCCACTCTTCTTGATGCTATGGAAGATTTTCATAGTTTTGCAGAGCAAGTCCTTTATGACTACGGCTGTACTATAATTAATTCTCAGAAATACAAATTCAGTCCTCAAGGATTTACTTGTGTGTTTATGCTCGCTGAATCCCATCTCTCTATCCATACCTGGCCGGAGCGAGGAACGGCGGCGTGCGATATTTTTACCTGCGGATTTGTTAACACAGAACAAGTTGCTCAAGAGTTAATCAAATGGCTTTCTCCAATAGAGTATAACATGAGGAGAATTATCCGCTGATCTATGGTATAATTATTGAGTAATCATCAGTTAATCTCATGGCAGGAAAGCGTTCTTTTACCGGCTCTAATAAAATTGATAGCAAGCCTAAGAATACCCGTCAAGGTGCCGGTCAACATACTAAATACGCTGCTACTAGTCGTAACAGCGCAAGGAAAAAATATCGGGGTCAGGGGCGATGAGCCCCTCTTTTTTTGTCTATTAGGCGACCATTGCCAGCCTGGTTGTTCTGACTTGAGCCTGAGCATTTGCAGCAACAGCAGCGGCGGTCTTAGTAAAGATAATATTTACATTACCACCAGAGATCGAAGCGTCAAATGTGCCGATGATGTCAGAGGTATATACCGTGCCGTATTCGGTGAGGTATACGTCTGTGCCATCGTGAACGAGCATGAGCTCTGTGGAGTGGTAAGCCGAACCCTGCTTAACCTGGACAAGAAGCTTAGCAGTTACAAAAGAAGCAGCTGCCATCGAGTTGACGGTAGTGCCGCTTGATGTACCAGCAGCAACATTAACATGATCTGTTTGGAGCTGAGTATTATCCTTGTAGAGGCTATCTGCAGGATCTTGGGTCTCGATGGTGATTGTATCGTGGAATTCACCAGGACCGTTGATTTCAACAAATCCATCTTTTCTTACGCTAAAGACAGATGTGTCAGCAAGCTGAAGATCTAAGAGATAAGAGCTAGCAGCTGAGCTTGTATCGGTTACGTTAACTGTGACGGCCGTTTGAGCACCACCACCGGTAAACTCTACCTCTTGGACAGAGTGACCATCCCAATATAGCTCATACTTGCGATTATCTGTAGAGTAGAAGTTAACAAGCTTAGAACCAGTGGCAGAAGTTGTGTTGGTGATTGTGAGATCAATGCCAGTGAAAGTATCAAGGGCACTATTCCAAGTATCTTGGAGATCTACAAGTACTAAGTCGGCGTTATTTCTACCATCTACTGTTAAGAAGCCTTCGAAGCCAGTAGGAGTTGAGCCATTGGCGGTACCAATCGAAAGAGCGCCGTCCTTTCTAACAGCAAAGTTAGTTAGGCTGTCAAGAGCAAAGTTTAAATAAGTCGATCCAGCAGCCGAGTTGGTATCTACAATATCAAGATCAATTGCAGCAAAAGTTACGCCGTTGTTGTTCCAAGTTTGATCTAAATCAACACCTGGCGAGTTTGCTGTTAGAGCGTTAGTTGGCTCGAGTTTGATGTACTTGACTTCAATACCAGACTTAGTTCCAGTGAAGACTGGAGTTCCGGCAGTGGCATCAGATTGAGTGCTCGATCCGCCGTAAGTGGTGTCTAATAAGAAGGTGAAGTGTCCGGTATCATCTTGATAACCGAAGAAACCTTTCTTAGCGGTGGTATCGACATAGTTGAACTCGATACCAAGATCTTGGGTTAGATCACGAAGTGGGTTAAGAGTAAAGTTTTGATTACCAGATCCAACTGTTGTAAAGTTGATATCTGCTCCGCCTTGAGTTGCAGAGATCGTGATGCTTCTGTAATTGCTGTTTGTTACGTCGGTTTCTTTACTAACAACGTAGTAAACTGTTCCGCTGGCAAGTTCAGCAATGTCAGTTGTGGCTGCTTGGTATTGTACAGAGTCACCTACGGCAATGTCATCAAATGCTTCTGCGGCAAAGAAGACTCTACCTGGGGTCCCTGTTCCCACCGCTGTGGCAGTGTATGTTTGTCCTGAGGCACCGATGCTAATAATCGGGTCAGTTTGAGATACCGTACGAGTATCGACAATGGTCGAGGTTCCTTGTACAGTAAGGTTGTTGAGTGTTACGTTACGATTCTCGTCGACAAATGGTAAGCCGTTTACGCTTATCCCGTGTTTGACGTCGAACTTTCTGAAGTTAGCTGGCATGTTATAAAAGTTAACGCTAAATATCTAGATAATCCTTAAACGATCAGTGTACGTAGAGTTTATGGTATAATACTCCTTGGCGGGAATTAGCTCAGCTTGGTAGAGCGCTGCTTTTGGGAAGCAGAAGTCACAGGTTCGAATCCTGTATTCCCGACTAGTAGTTTATAGTTAAAAGACAACATTTATTGTTATATTAACCCATGGCCATTAATTACACACTCAGCGTTGGCAGTGTAAAAAAGAGACTCACTGAGGGTGAGTTTTCAAACGTAATTGTTGAGGCTAGTTTTGGTGTTAGCGCTTCCTCTGACGCAGTTACTGAGGTAACCGGAACTGACGAAGAGGGTAACGATATCATCAGAACAGTCACTCCTTCTTTCTCATATAGCTGCGGTGGCACCAAAACTTTTTCTGTTGATGGACTCGCTGCAGAAACTTTTGTTGATTTTGACAGCGTAACCAAAGAAACCCTTGTTGGTTGGTTATTAGCCTCTGAAGGCGTTGAAACCGTAGAAGAATTTAGCTACGTTAAGTCTTCTATTGACAATATTGCCCGTAGAATTTATGAGTACGGTTTAGAGGTACCTGAGAGCATTGCTGGTGAAAATCCCGCCGGAGCTTCTGAGTATGTCTATACTCCTCCTGCTCCTGCTCCTGAGCCTGAGCCTGAGCCTGCTGCTGAACCAGAAGCACCCGCTGAATGAATCTAACTTACCAACCTTACTTTGGTAAAACTGTAGTCTTTTGCCTCCCAGGTTCTCATTATTCTGGGAGGTTTTTAGTAAGTTTTACTGAGCTAATTATTCATTGTAAAGCAATTGGGATAAATCCAATCATCTCCCAAGACTATAGCTCAATGGTTAACTATGCAAGATGCAAAGTTGCCGGAGCCGATGTCACTAGAGGAAAACATCAAGCTCCTTTTGGTGGGAAGGTGGATTATGACTATATGATGTGGATTGATAGCGATATTGCTTTTAAGCACACTGACTTTTTCAGTCTGCTCTCGATGGATAAAGATATTGCTTCTGGTTGGTACACTCAACCCGGCGGATCTACTCCTGTTGTGGAGAAGATGAACGACGATTATTTTCAAAAGCATGGCTCCTATCAATTTATCCGTTCTCAAGAAATGACTCAGAGAAAGGATATTTTTAAAGCGGACTACATTGGCTTTGGTTGGGTTTTGATTAAGCAAGGCGTTTTTGAATCCATAGATTATCCTTGGTTTGCCCCCAAAATGATACAAATTGGCAAAGACCTTTATGAGATGTGCTCTGAAGACGTGTCATTTTGCCTCGATGCTAAAAAAGCAGGGTATAATATATGGGTTGATCCAAAAATCAAGGTAGGACACGAAAAAACTCAAGTATTATGAAAATTAATCTGTGGTATTGTGGGTCTATGAAACAATGGCGGTGGACATTGACGCATACAAGTGATACAATGATCCAAGAATCAGGACAACAGCCTGATCTCAGAGACGCCATGAATGACGTGGCAAATACTGTAGAATACATTCTCTACAACAAACTACCAGAGTAGTTTTACTTGACTCAATAGCTCAGCTGGATAGAGCAACTGCCTTCTAAGCAGTCGGTCGTAGGTTCGAATCCTACTTGAGTCGTTAAGGTTTAAAATACTATATAGAACTAATGACTAAATAAAATGTTTCCTCAGGGTTGGAAAAAAGTATCATATTCAGACGAGATGGTTCCAGAGGCTATAAGGGCTAACGCCAAACCTGGGGCTACCTATCAAAATCCTAAGACAGGCCATACACTTCAAAAACAGGCTAATGGCCGTTGGAGAATGGTCGGTGGCGGTGATAGAATAAAGGCAGATAAGCCTAAGCCACAAGAGTCAGGAATGCCCGACGTTTCTAAAATGAAAAAACTTGCCGAGGGGAACTATGGCATTGTATATAAAGACGAAGCAAATAACCGTGTAGTAAAAACCCTCAAAGAGGGCAAAGAGTGGGGGCAGTATGAGGTTGAGTTGGGCAAGAAAATGGCAGAACTAGGCCACTCACCAAAGGTCCATTCTTCCTCATCCCAGCATATCGAAATGGATAATATTGACGGTAAGCCGCTTTGGTCAAACGGCTACAACCGCACTGAAGAAGAGAAAGAGCGCGATGTGAAGATGACCACAGTCCAAGCTGCAAAGTCCCTTAAGGCCATCAAAGATCTCCATAAGCTGGGATATTTTCATGGCGACATGCACAACCAACAGTTCATGGTTGACGGAGAAGGAGGTAGTGAATCGAGCCTTATTGACTACGGTCTAAGCGATAAAATTGAGACAAACCCTACCAAGGCAATTATCGACTTCAACAAGGTATATAAATTGCTTGATATTGATCGTTCTGAATTTGACTCCGATCCTTATGCCCAGTTAGTCCGTGACTCAGTTAGCGCATATAAGGAAGTAAAAGGCGCATCTAAAGTAGCAAAAGAGAAAAAACTTGAAATTGCAAAAAATTACGTATCCAAATTAAAGTCTATGTAAAAAAACCTTAACAAACCCTGTACAAGCTGTAAAGTTTGGTTTATAATATACTAGTGGAAATTACCTTAATACTTATTTAACATTTCCACAGAAGATCATGTCGAGATCTTCTCCATCCGTGGGGAAACTTTATTATTTCCTCCCGAGACACTTTTGAATTATTATGATTAAATCCGCTCTCGCAGCTGCCGCTGCTGCTCCTTTCTTCGCTACTGCTGCGTTTGCAGGCCCTTACGTCAACGTTGAAGCTAACTCTGGTTGGACTGGTTCTAACTATGGTGGTACCGCTATCGACAATCATGTTGGCTACGAAGGCGCTCTCGGTGAGTCTGCTTCTTACTACGTCCAAGGTGGCGCCACTGTTCAACTTCCCGATGGCGGCGAAGCTAAGTGGGTTCCTTCCGGTAAGGCCGGTCTTGGCGTTGGTTTGACCGACAGCCTCTCGGCTTATGGTGAAGTTTCGTTCGTTGGTTCTGGTGAGTCCGGTGTTGACCGTGGCTATGGCACCAAAGCTGGTTTGAAGTATAGCTTCTGATTTGTTAACTAAGTCTTAAAGACAAAACTCAAGACCCCTGTT
>Ga0208162_1000815_pt1 | contig 17113 bp, 6 predicted proteins | sample CB_VirMetaG_4_FD_184539 | JGI IMG/M metagenome (GOLD analysis project Ga0208162, IMG submission 184539) | Freshwater to marine saline gradient viral communities from Chesapeake Bay - CB_1508_1M Viral MetaG (SPAdes) (version 4) | ecosystem: Environmental > Aquatic > Marine > Coastal | place: USA... | reverse complement strand
GCCGGAAGATCGGCTATGCTCTGGCTGAGAAGTATGACCGCCTTGCCTTCCGTGCTATTGCACGTGGTGCTCGTCAGGCTAGCCCTGTGAGTGCTACTAACTATGAAGAGCCCGGTGGTACTCAGATTCAAGTCGGTACTGGTGCTGGCTCTGAAGCTGATGCTTATGATTCCACTAAGCTTGTTGCTGCTTTCTATGATGCAGCTGCTGCTCTGGATGAGAAGGGTGTGTCGATGGACGGTCGTGTGGCTGTTCTGAACCCCCGTCAGTACTACTCGCTGATCCAAGCTGTAGGTACTAATGGTCTGGTGAACCGTGATGTCCAAGGTACTGCTCTGCAAGGCGGTAATGGCATCATCGAGATCGCTGGTATCAAGATCTACAAGTCCATGAACATCCCCTTCCTGGGTAACTACGGTACTAAGTACGGTGGTACCACTGGTGTGGTTGATCCTGGTAACACTGGTGATTTCGTGGGTGTGGCTCTGGAAGATGCTTCCACTGCTCAAACTGGTATCAACAACGATTACGGTACTGCTGCTGAGTTCGGCTCTACCTCCTGCGGTCTGATCTTCCAGAAGGAAGCAGCCGGTATGGTGGAAGCTATTGGTCCTCAGGTGCAAGTTACCAGCGGCGATGTGTCCGTCATCTACCAGGGTGATGTGATGCTGGGTCGTCTGGCTTGTGGCTGTGACTACCTGAACCCTGCTGCTGCCGTGGAACTGCACGTTACCAGCACTGCACCTTCTGCATTCTGATTTAGGTATGTATACGGGAGTCTCTTCGGAGGCTCCTTTTTTTTAACTTTATATTGAGAGCAATTCTCATTATCAACTATGCCTTTCCCTACTACTGGCTCCAATACTGAGCTACAAGCTGTTAATCAGATCCTGGCGTCAGTTGGTCAGGCTCCTGTTACTACGTTGACAACTGAAGAAACTCTTGTAATTAATGAAGTAAGTCGCTTTACTGGATCTATTTCTGGTACTACTTTGACTACTACAACTGCTAACATTCCTGTCGGTACCTACATTGGTGGTACAGGTGTAGCTAGTGGAACCTCCATTGCTACTGCAGGTGTAGAACAAGCGACTGATCCTGTGACCTATGAATATACTGTGAACATCTCACAGACGGTTGCAGAGCGTGCTATGACACAATCTATTGTTACAAGTAGAGTTGAAACTCAAACCAACCCGGACGTTGCGATTGCACTCAATACCCTTCGAGAGGTGTCACGGGAAGTACAGGCTGAAGGCTGGTCTTTTAATAAGGAGTACGATTATCCAATTACTCCTGACTCTAACAATGAAATACAAATCCCCAACAATGTCCTTCAGATAGATCTAAATAAAACATACACGCAGAACATGAATAGGGATAGTATTAATCGTGGAGGTAAGCTCTATGATCGTACTGCTCATTCCTATAAATGGGAAGATGAAACAGTATATGTTGATATTGTTTGGGAGTTTGATTGGAACAGTATCCCTGAACCAATACAAGCTTTTATTGTTTCCCGTGCAGCCTCTATTGTATCTAGTCGTATTATGGGAGATCCTAATCAGTATCAGATTCTTCTTCAAAAAGAAGCTTTTACTAGAGCAATGGCTCTTGAATACGAATGTAACCAAGGGGATTATTCCTTCTTTGGCAGTCCTAAAGGGCACGATTACTATCAAAGCTATCAACCTTATCACACATTGTACAGATAATGCCAGCAGTAACACAACAGGTCCCCAATTTTCTTGGGGGTGTATCACGTCAAAATGATGATAAGAAGACAGGAGGCCAGTTAACTGAGTGCATCAATGGTTATCCTGATCCTACCTTTGGTCTACTAAAAAGACCTGGGGAAGAGTTTATTAATGTGTTGAAAAAGGCTAATGGCACTGCCTTTACTAAAGCTGAATTAGAAGGTGCTGCCTGGTTTTTTATCGAAAGGGATACAGCTGGATCTTATGTAGGAGCTATTAAAGGGAGCAACATCTATGTATGGACAGCAGGAGAAGGCACCTGGTGTACAATTACAAATACAGCTAGTTCGTATTTAACTGGTACTACAAAAGATGATTATCATTTCCGTAGTGTCCAAGATACAACAGTAATATCTAATAGAAAAATTACCGCTGCTATGCAAGCTGCTGGTACATTTGTAGCTGATTCTGTTGCTACGCTAGTATTATCTAATCTTATTGAAAACTTTGAATATACCGTTGTACTTCAAGGTATTAATATAACAGTAACATCGCAGAGTACTACAACATATGATGATATGTTGAAGTTTGATGCTTCTGATATTAATACAAACCACCACCTAGTTGATGCAATTAGGGGTACCATTTTAGCACAACAAGCTGCTGGTAATTCAAGCTTTTCTGGTGTTTGGTACCTTGAAGGTTATACTAATAGTTTGGTAATTAAACGCAGTACTGGTAGTAACTCAGTTGTAACTAATTATTCGACAGTAACTGGTACGCCTACTTCGATCACTATTGATGCTTACGGTGGTTTAGACAATATAGCTTTGAGGGTATTCACTGATTCCACTGATGCTTTAGCAGATCTTCCTACTGAATCTTTTCATGACCATAACGTACAAGTACTGAATACCTCTGCTGAAGAGGATGATTACTACTTGAAATTTCAAGCATATGATGGTGTAAAGGGTAGGGGTTATTGGCAAGAAACAGTAGCTAGGGATGCATCACCAGGGCTAGATGCTTCTACAATGCCTCACATCCTTATTAGTACCGGACCAACTACTTTTGAGTTTAAACCAATTACATGGGCACCAAGGTCTGCAGGTGACGATGTTACTAGCCCCTTACCTTCTTTTATTGGTTACACAATTAATTCAACCTTTTATTACAACAATAGATTTGGCGTTCTATCTGCAGATAATGTCTTTTTTGGTGTAGCTAATGACCCTTATAATTTCTTTGTTAAGTCAGCTTTAACTGAAACAGCTTCTGATCCTATTGATTTGAATGTTGCTAGCATTAGACCTGTTGTGTTATCAGAGGTTCTTCCTTCTCCACAAGGTTTGCTTTTGTTTAGTGCTAGACAACAGTTCCAGGTATTTACGTCTGATGGTAATACTTTGACACCAAGTACTGCTAGTATCCGTAGTCTTTCTAACTATGAAATGGCTACAGATATCGCTCCAGCAGATGTCGGTACCATGACTACTTTTGTTAGTAGGGTACCTGGTTACAGCAAAGTATTCACACTTCTACTAAGAGATATCGAGCAACGTCCTATTGTTGTTGATATTAGTAAAGTAGTACTTGAGTGGTTACCTGAGACAATTGATGATCTATCAGTTAGTCCACAAAATTCGCTAATCATGCTAAGTGATAGGGATACTCCTTATTTGTATATATTTAGATATTACAATGATGGGGACAAATATCTTTTCCAAGCGTGGACTAAATGGCAATTAACTGGTACTGTTCAAATTACCAAAATACTCAACGATTCAGCAATTATTATATCTCAACATGAAGATGAGTATACTATTGGTAGAATCGTACTTGATGAGATCCCCACAGGAACGGTAGTAGCAGGCTCTAGCTCCATTAGTGGTAATTCATGCCTAGACATGGCTACACGCCCTGTAGAGCCTGCTGTAGGTGTCGATGCGGTGGTATATGATGAAGCTAATGATGTTACTAAAATCTATGTACCCTTTACACCTTTTGCTCAACGTAATGGTGTAATGTTGTTGACAGTACCAATTGCTGATGTAGATACAGATGATGCACTTGATGCGGATGCTGGTTATTGGGCAACAGCTTATGAACGTACAGAACCTGTAACAGGTTACCGTTACTTTGAAGTAAAAGGTAACTTTACAGATTATGCTGATGGTATTGTTGTAGGGTATGGATATGATTTAGATGTTACTCTACCTAGGTTTTACTTTAAATTGAGTGAAACTTCAGCAGACTTTACTGCAGCACTGACTATTTCAAGAGTTAAATTCTCACTAAATAGAACAGGTGCAGTTAAGTTTAAATTAAAAGCAGCAGGTTCTAATGAATGGGTCGATGTACAACATGTTGCTGAAGCTAATTACTACTCTGGAGATAGTAATCCTGTTCAACCTGAACACCAATTCACGGTACCCATTCACCAACGTAATACTAATTTTGAACTAAAAGTGACAAGTGATTTACCATACCCTGTGTCGTTGGTATCGATGATGTGGGAAGGAAACTACTCACAACGATTCTATAGGAGGACTTAGATATGCCTGTTTTTGCTGTTATTGGTGCTGTTACAGGAATAGCTTCTGGTATCTACGGAGCCACTCAAGCTGATTCCCAGAACCGCCAAGCGCAAGATAACTACCAAGAACAAAAAAAGCAGCAAGAACGAATTGCCGCTGCTGCTAATGAGTACAACAAACGTGCCTTTGATGTTGACGTACAGAATTATTTTAAGCAGCGTAATTATCAACTAGAAACTGCGGTCCAAGAGTGGGAACGCGGCAAAGAAATTCAAGACTATGAGTTTAGGCAAGCTAATCGTCAATACGAGCGTTCCCTTCAAATTGGCTATCAACAGCTTGATTTTAATGATTTAGCTGCTAGACAAGCATATTCTGCTGAAGATGTAGCTCTTCAAGGATTGTTTAGGCAGCAAATGTTTGATCGAGAAACTCAAGTAGCTGCTCTTAAAAAGACTTTACTTGAAAGTGAACTTAATCGACAAGCTCTTCAACCTGAACTAGATGCTGTTGTTAAAAAGGATCGCCTTGGTCAGTTTTCTATTCAAGATACACTTAACCAACTAACTAGAGAAACGGCCTTTGCCAAGGAAAACGCACTTGTTAAAAATCTACAACAACAGGGTGTCAGTGAACTTAGGCAAGCGGGTCAATCAAGGGTCAAAGGAAAACAAGTAACACTTGGTGATTTCTACCGTCAAATGTCACAACTTGATGCTTCTTTAACAGGTCGTCAACGTCAAGCAGCTGTCCAATTAACACAGCTTGGTTTTGATACTTCTTTGGCTCGTGAACGTATTGGTACTCAGTTAAAAACCATTAATCTTGGTTTGGCTAATGCTGTTCAAGATACTGAATTTAACCTTCGTGTCTTGGATGCTAATATTGTTTCAGCTGTAGAGCAAGCACAAGTTAATAGGAAAGAAATTGCCTTGCAAAAATATGGCGCTGATCTTAGTACTGCTGCTTCTGTAATGATTCAACCTGAACGACTTACATATGCACCACGACCTAGGCTTGCTCCTGAACGTATCTTTATTGAACCTATGGAAGTACTGCCTGGTGCAGTAGCACAACCTGTACAACAAAATGTATGGGGTCCATTGATTCAGGGCATTGGTTCTGCAGCTGGTTCGTTGAAAGGAGTTGATTGGGGTTCGGATGATTAATTATGGCACGACTTAGATTTACACCTGCTTCCTCTCCTAGTGGTTTTAGACCAATCCAATTGAGTCAAGCAGAGATCTCCCGAATGCAACAAGAAAGCAATCGGGTTATTAATAATATGGAGCGTAATCGTCAAGTTGAAATTCAACAACGGCGAGAGATGCTTCAGTCTATGAAAGAGGATGCTAATTATACTCAGCAGACTCAAGCACGTAACTTTGAAATCCAGCAGCAAAACTTAAGAAATGAGCTTCTTCAAAGTCAGTTTGATGCTAGAACTGCTGAAGGGCAGGCAGCAGAAAACCTTCAATCCGCTCAACAAATCTTTGGTGGTTTAGCACAATTCAGTCAATCTGCAGCTGACATAACACAGAGAATCGAAGCCAAGAAAATTAAACGTGCAGAACTTAATTCTCTAAGTGAGTCGTTACAAGGTCTTGATCGTGAAAGGGGAATAGCATTTAGAGAAGGTGAGCTTACCCTGCTTGAAAATGGTGAAAAATATAATTTAGCCATTAATATTCAAGAAGCAAATAATGGTGATCCTGGAGCTACTGCACGAGGTAGATTAGCTAATCCTGCTAACACTTACCTTGCTAACAGGAGTAATTCTACCTGGTTAATGAAAAACCAGGCTCCAATGTTTCTTGACACTATTCTTAATGATACTGAGACTCAGTTTGAATATCAAGGTCAAATAGTAACACCTTCTGCCGCACGTTCGAATCCCGAACTTATGCGGGATATAGTTGAATGGGGTTTAGGACAGTTTCTGGAGAAAAAGGGTTTACTTGGTCTTGATCCTTTATATTTGGGTGAAGGCTTAAAGTACCTAAATGAATATAAAAATTCACTGATTCAGAATGCTAGTGCGACTAGGATTAAGAATACCTACTCTATTCATAAAGAGCAGCAAGATAGTATCGTTTTAAATGATCCTGCTAGGTTTAAAGAGAATGCTCCTATCGCATTTCGAAACTTACTTAATAACCCACTAGTAGGCGCAACAGGTGCTCATGAATCTCTTAAAAGTTGGGCTACCCATCAACAACCTGACGGGACATTTACTGTACCTATTGAGGAAGTTAAAAATCTAGACTTAAAGGCTAACGGTAAAACTTACGATCAAGAATGGCCAGGCAGAATGTCTGATATTCTCGAAGCACGTACTAACGCTGAAATAAGGTTTGCTCAGCGTGAAATGCAGATTGATGATATTGCATATGAGCAAGATAGCCGGCGTATTCAGCAAGGATTAGCTGATGATCCAACACAAGCAAATGCTGATGCTGCTATTAAGTTCTTTCGTGAAACTCATGCTAAAATACCAGGATGGCTTACTACTTTTGCTTCTAGTTACACCACTGAAGCAGTAGAGAAAATAGAATCAGCTAAACGGTTCCTTTCTATTCCTCCTGGTCTCATTACATTAGAAGCTGTAGAGGCTGCAGAATCTATTGACTATGATACTGGACGTGAACTCCGTAAGCGTTTTGCTGAGCAAGAGGCACGGTACAACTCTGGTATCTACAAAGAAACAGCTGAAGCCTTCAAGACCACAGCTAACGGTGTTACTGCATATGGTACTAATAAACCAAACACACCAGCTAGTGTCTTTCTCCAGACTATGATGCGGTCTGAATTCCGTAAGCGTGTAGATAAAGCTGTTGCTGGTGGTATGGATTTCAACCAAGCTGCAACCGCTATTGGTCAACAGTTGGATGCTGAAGTAAAGGCTGGTGCTCGTGATCCTGATAGTCCTTGGTATCGTAAGGTAGATGCCCCTGGTGGTACTCCTACATTCCCTAACCTTAACAAAGGTATGATGACGGGTGTAGAGGCTGCTAACCGTCGTTACAGCGAGCTTAAAAAGAACATTGCCACTCAAGGGTTGGAAAAAGTTATTGATACCAAAGACTCTATTATTACTGCACAAGAGGCACAGGAAATTGTAAAGGGTTATGGTCGCCCTGGATTCACTGTTCCTGCTGATGTACAAGCTGTAGCTGGTATGTCAAACGGGTTGGATCCTATGGTGATTATTAATCGTCAGCTTGCTGCACAAGGTATGCAGCCGCTTGCACCTCCTGCTTCAATGCAAACTACTAACCAATTGGTTAGCCCTGCCTTCCAGAAGCTTCTGTATAAAACTCCCAGTCTAAACCGTTCTGCACGTGCTCTTGGTACGGCTAACACGTTTAACCCTGCTATTGTGCCGAACAACCTTGGTCCTATTATTCAACAGGCTGCACAAGCTAATGGTGTTAACCCCTCTTATATTGCAGCTTTGGCTGAGATTGAGAGTCAGTTTAATCCAAACAGTTCTAGCTATAATGGCTCCTCGTTTGGTGTAATGCAAATTAATCGTGCTGCTCATCCTACTTTCTTTGCACAGAAGAATTGGAGAGATCCCCAAGCTAACATTAATTATGGCGCTTACTACTACTCAAATCTTCTGAAGAAGTACGGTGATCCTGTTAAAGCTGCTATGGCATATAATGCAGGTCCTGGTAACTACGATGCTTACCTACGTGGTGAACTGCCTGATGGTCCGATAAAGACTGAGATGCTTAACCATGGTAAAAAGTTTGCCAAGGCTATGTATAAGTATGGCGGAGGCGCTCAAGCGTTAAATAACCCATCACTAATGAGAAGTGGATCACCTTTAGAAGTGTCTACTTTGATGAGAACGCCAGTACGTCCTCTACAATCATTTTCACCTAACGTATCTTCAATAACCTTTGATACAGGTCAACCTGGTATTGATGTTTTCTTTGAGGATAAACAATTCCCAGCAGTTCTACCTGGTGTTGTAAAGGACATTAGTTTCCAAGGCGGTCAAGGTTCTGGATATGGGAATTATGTAGTTATCGAATCTATTGATCCTGATACTAATCAAAAGGTAGATGTTCTCTACTCTCATTTAGCTTCTAAACCAAATCTACAACCTGGGCAAATGATTAGGACAGGTCAAATTATCGGTCAACAAGGTGGTACTGGTAGGGTAGTTAGTGCTGATGGCACTATTGCCTCTATTGATTTCTTACGTCCAGCTCCCCGAGGTAGTAAGGATATGACTCCTTACGGAAATTACGAATCTTTACGTCGTCGAATTGCTAGTCAATTTAAATCTTAATTAATTAATTATGGCATACGATCCTACAGAGATGTTTAGGGTCGATCCAGGTGAAATGGAACTCAATGAAGAGTTTCAAGCCCAAATGGAACTTGAGCGGCAGGCTGAAGAAGCTCGTGCTGCTCAAGCCGCCATGGCTGAATCTGGAGCGACTACCCCCACGGGGGGACAACCTATGCAAGCTCAACAAGCTGCTCCTACGGGACAGCAACCACAGGAGCAACAATTCCCTTGGCAACAGGGATATGATATCGGTGATGCCGCTAGGCAAGTTGTAGAAGGTGGACTGGCAATACCTACTGGTATGGTCGATTTTGGTGTTGATCTTATTAACAAATTACCAAGCAAAGAGCTACCTGGAGTAACTAATCCTTTCCGTCCTGGTGGACAGCTACCAAAACCACCTGAATTTACAACTAAACACTTCCAAGCTCTACGTAAGGTTGCTTCTGTTGTAGCACCCACAATTCTTCTTACTAAGCTAGGTATACGTGGCGGTCAAGCCGCTAATACCCGTGTTGGTTGGTCTATCGGTGAAAACGCCTTTGTTAAGGCTATGGGCACCCTTGGTGTTGAAGCTGCAGCAGGTGTTGCAGTTGGAGCAGTCAGCAGCGAGTATGAAGAGGATAACCTTACTGGTACTCTTAAACAAGCTTTCCCTGAGACCTTTGACTGGATTCCAGATTCAATGGCTACGTTGAAAGATGAAGCACCTGATCTTAAGCGTAAGAAGAATATCTACGAAGATCTTGGTCTTGGTATTTTCACTAGCTTTGCAGAAGGTGCTGTTAAGTTTGTTGGTGCTTTTGCTAACATTGGTAGTACTCTTCGTAAATCAAATCAACTTGTAGGAGAGACGCCTGAAGCACGTAGGTGGCTTGAAGCAAACTCTCCACGTCCTTCTTCTATTGATCCTGAAGAAACGATTGTTCAATCAGCTATTAAACAGGAAGAGGCATTAGATGAAGTAGGTTACTACAACCTCTCAGAGAATCCTATGATGGATGTACCTCTTCGTGGTGTACATGATATCTTTGATTATACAGAGATTGGTGTACGTACTGTTGATGACTTTGGGGTTGTTGGAGCTGCTATTGACCAAGCCCGTATTGCTAAGAACCTGGATACTGTCTATGGTCGTATTGGTAATATGGTGTCTGAACCTGCTCTTAAATATGCTCTAAAGAGCGGAGAGAATGCCCAAGATGTTATCCTTGGTCTTGCTGATCAACTCAAGCAAGCAGGACGCATTGGTATGGAAGGTGATGGATGGAAAGTTACCTTTGATGATGTTATTGATGCTAACGAAGATCTTGCAATTCAATTGTTTGATCCTCGTATGAGTAAAGCAGATGTTCGTCTAGTACTTGAACCGTTCATGGTTCTTACTTCTGATGGCAAGCAAATTCTAGCAGATGAAGGGTTTGCTATGGTCGCCAAAGCTCTTAGAGGGTTTGGCAGCGACCTTACTAGTATGGATGTAGCACGTGCTCAATCCTTGCTTGCTGGAAGCCTATCTGGACGCATCTCTGACCTTGCAGAAGGCTCACGTTTGATGGAAGGTACAGCTGCTGTGGAGGCTGCTCAAGACAAAGTTATTGATCTTATGCAGTACGTTACACAGCTATCTGCGTCAGCTAAATATTACAAGAACCGTAAAGTTAATCTGATCCAACAAATTAAAAATGGTTTCCAAAACATTCAAGGTTATAACGAAGCTACTGTTGATGGAGCTGGTGTAGTAGCACAAAAGATCTTTAATGATTCTCAACGTTTTGCTTCTACTATGAGGCAAATTGCTACTAATCAACCTCAGCTGATGGATCAATTCCTAATGGCTTATGAGCTTACTGATGGTAAAATTGATACCATTACTAAGATGAATAGGTACATTAGTGAAATGACTACTGACCTTGGTAAAGGTGTTATTAATCTTAATCCTGAAGTAGAAAATAAGCTGTTGGCTGGTGTATGGTCTAATGTTTACAACTCGATGTTGTCTGCATTCTCTACTCCTATCCAAGCACTTGTAGGTAACTTTGGTGGTCTTATTTCTCAACCTGTGTCCCACTTTGCTGGGGCTGTAATGGCTGGTGATCTTAAAGCAGTTCAACGCGGTTGGGTTGCTTATAGTTCTGTACTAGAGACATTCCAGAAAGCTTTGCCTTATGCTGGTGAGCTTTTCATGAAAGCATCTAAAGAACCTGATGCTGTAAGGGGTGCAACACGTCTTGACTTGGCGTTGCAATCTGAACGAGAGATGGGGTTTCTAAAAGAAGCTGCCCGTACTCAAGCTGCTGAAGGTAATGTAGGTCTTCAATATTTGGTTGGTAAGATCGAGATGCTAAACGACCTTAGCAAGGATCCTGTTCTTCGCTTTGGTTCTAATGCTATGACAGCTCTTGATGGCTTTACTGGTGTCTTTAATGCATCAGCTGAAGCTCGTTTCAGAGCTATGGATGATCTTATTGCAACAGGACAACCTGTTACTAAAGATAGCGTCAAACCTATTGCTGATAAATACTACAAGCAAATGTTTGATGAAAGTGGAATGATTACAGATGAAGCTGTTAAGTATGCCACTAGTGAGATGGCACTTAACCTTGACACTCCACTTGCTAAAGGTATTACTGATCTTATTCGTATTGTACCTGGTCTCCGTCCTTTCTTCTTCTTCCCTACTACTGGGATGAATATCATTAATATTGGTGGTAAGTACGGTCCTTGGCAACCATTCCAACGTGATGTTAACGAACTAGCTTACGTTAAATTGGAAGACCTGTTGGCAGATGAAGTGCGTGTTGATGAACTACTCAGAGCACGTAACTTTGATGTAGCTAACATGGATACCATTGCTAAGCAACAGAAGATTGCGGACCTTAAGTACATGACTAGGGGACGTAAAGCTATGGGTGCTATGGCTGTAAGCGGAGCTATTGGTCTTGTTATGAATGATCGTATCCGTGGTGATGGTCTTTATGATAAGCAAGCTCAAGCATCTCGTGTCAAGAACTCTAATTGGCAGAAGCGTACCATCAAAGGTATGGATGGTAAGTGGTATTCCTATGAAAGTCTTGGTCCTCTTGCTGATTGGATGGCATTTGTCGCTAATGTAGCAGATAACTTTGACATGCTTGGTGAAGCAGCTACTGAGAAGTTCCTTGGTAAGGCTACGTTTATCCTTGGTGCCTCTATTACTGATCGTACTGGTTTGTCCAGTGTACGTCCGTTGATGGATATTCTAAGTGGTAACGAAGGTGCTCTGCAACGTTGGAGTGCTGGTTTTGTCAATAGTCTTGGTCCACTTGCAGGTCAACGTGGTGAGTGGTCTCGCATCTTTAGCGAAGGTATGAGGGAAGTAGAGAATGATTTTAAGAGTCATCTTGAAAACCGTAACCGTTTTATTGGTGCAGGTCTTGATCCTTCTAATCGTCAACCCTTTATTTATAGCCCTGTAACGGGTGAAAAGAAAAACGGATATGGGTTCCTCCAACGTGTTTGGAATGCTTATAGTCCTATTAAAATTCACGCTGAGCAATCACCTGAAGAAAGGTTCCTTGAAGCTATTGAATTTGATATGTCTACAACCTTTAAAACCCGTAATGGTGTTAAGTTAACTGCTCCTGAGCGGTCTGAACTATTCCGTTTGATGGGTGAACAAGGTTTCTTTAAGAATTCAATTCAAGGTATTATGCAAGATGCTGGTAGCTGGAAGTCTATTGAAAAACTCCGTACCATGCGTCGTCAAAACATTACATCCGATAAAGTTTCATTGGATAAGTGGCATGATCTTCATGTTCGTTTGTCTGATGCTAAGCGTGCTGCTGAAGAATTTGCTTTCCAAAGCCTCAATGCTGAACTAATAATTGGTATTGAAAGTCGTATTAATGAGCGTGCTTTGACTCAAGAAGCAAATATTGCTGGTGAACTTCTCAACATTCGCAAATAACTAAAACCATGTCGTGTGCTGACGTACAAACAATTCAAGCAGGAAATGGATCGAAGACTCAGTTTTCGTTTGATTTCCCATATATTTTTAAATCAGAGATTCAAGTTTCTTTTTGGAACGCTACAACTAAAGAATGGGACGATAAAGCACAGACGGATGCTACTTACCCTTGGCAGGTTACAGATGCTAACCCTACCATTGTTGAGTTTACAAGTACCGCACCGCCATCACCTGCGGTACCTGTTAACCCTGGTGAAACAAGTGTAGACAATGTACGAATTCGTCGTGTTACTAACATTGATGATATTCGTGCATTGTTCAATCCTGGTTCAGCCATTCGTTCGGATGACCTTAACAAAAACTTTGAACAACTTCGTTATGCTATTCAAGAGGCTAATTGTCAAGGTCTTCCTGATGAATTGTATCAATATCTGATAGATAATTACTGGGATCGTTTCAATAACACCATTTACTCTGCCGATACTTGGGTAAGTGATGATTCAAACATTGCTACTACTCAATCTATCGATCAACGTATTGATAGTAAAGTAGATAATGCTTTGACTTTGGATATCAGTGGATCTGATGGTATTACTATTACCGATGATAGTCCTGGTAGTGGTCAAATCGTTGTAGGTATTGGTGCAGGTACAGTTGATCTTGATCGTATTAAAGATGAAGACATTCTCACTTATGCTGAGGAAATTGCTGGGTCTCCTACTTGGGATAGTGATGGCCGTATTCCTACGACTTATGCTGCTTCACGGCGATTTGATACTATTGTACAGCCGACTACACCGAGTGGATCGGACTGGCCTGTAGGTAAAACGTGGCTTCAAAATGATGCCGATAAGACACTTTCTGTTTGGGATGGTAATAGTTGGGAAGGCATTAGCTCTGGTGGTACCTTTACTAGTCAGGCTAAAGTAGTTTATGTTGATGCTACAAACGGTAATGACTCTAATGATGGTCACCGTATTAGCCGTCCTAAGCAAACCATTAAAGCAGCAATTAATCAAATCAACGCTGATGCTACCTATGGTGATGGTAGTGTTGTTGTGGTAGCACCTGGTGTCTATCAAGAGGTAGCACCTATTCAAATTCAACGTCCTAATGTTTCTGTTATTGGTCAAGCACTTCGTAGCTGTATTGTTCACCCTACTGTAGCTACTGAAACCAATACTCTGTTTGAACTTAATAGTGGTTCTTATATTTCTAACCTGACGCTAACTGGTATGAAGGCTAGCGGTTCTCTTGGTAACACAGTTGACGCAGCTTTACCTGTTAACCAAGGTTGGAACTTTGGTTTCTATAGTGGTGCTATTATTAAGAAGTCTCCGTACATTCAAAACTGTACTAACTTCTCAGATAGTGAGATTGATAACTCTAACATTGATGTAATTAATCCTGCTGGTGGTTCTGCAGGTGATACAGACTCTGCTCCTACTGGTGGTGGTCTGCTTGTAGATGGTTCAGTTGTAGATAGCACATCTCCACTTCGTTCCATGGTGTGTGATAGTTACACCCACGTTGGATTGAATGGACCTGGTATTCTTGTTACTAACAACGGCTATGCACAGTGTACATCTAGCTATGCCTTCTTTAACAAGTACCACATCAAATGTCTAAATGGTGGACAAGCTAACCTTGCTGCTTCTACTACTGACTTTGGTGATGAAGCATTGGTTGCTAATGGTAAGTCTGTTGATCCTATCTTTACTGCTGATCTTTCTGGTAGTATTGGTAGTGGAGAGATCACATTTACTATTGATGCACCTGTTGCAGATGCCTCTTGGCATGGTTCTGCTACCCGTCCACAAGGTAATATGTTGGTTGAATTGAACAGTGTTATTTATCCTGTTCTTTCTGCTACTGCTAATGGTGCTGGGTGGGATGTAACGATTAGCCGTCCTGATCCTACTAATCGTAGTAACAACCTTGGTCTCGATGGAGCAGTAACTACCCCTGCTACCGCTTCCTTCTATCTTCGTTCTATGATTGCTTCTAGCGGTCATACAATGGAATATGTTGGTAGTGGTACTGACTATACTGCATTGCCTGAGAATGGTGGTGTACCTGATGATTCTAAACAAATTGTAGAGTCTAATGGTGGTAAAGTATGGACTGCTATTACTGATCAAAATGGTAAGTTCAAAATTGGTGACTTCTTTGAAGTTGATCAACGTACTGGCTTTATTAACTTCAGTGCAGGCTCTTATGCCTTTGACGTTGTAACTGACTCCACTCCTGAACTTGGTGGACAACTTGATGCACTAACTAATAAGATTGTCAACCTTGGTGAACCTACTAGTGCACAAGATGCTGCAACTAAGAATTATGTTGATACTAATGGTCTGACTACAGCTGCTATTGGTGTTACTGTTCAAGGTTATGATGCAGATACTGCTAAGTATGATGACACTACTGCTAATTTTACAGGTACTCTCCAAAATAATGGAAGTGATGTTGTCTTAGATAGTGATATTGGTGTTACAGTTCAAGGTTATGATGCTACCACACTGAAGTCGGCAGACATAGGTGTCACGGTCCAGGGCTATGACGCTGATACAGCCAAGCTGGATGTTGCCCAGACCTTTACTGCACAGCAGACGTTTGGTGAACTGAAGGAATCGGTCTACACCCTTGGGACCAGCGGCAGCATTGCATTGGATCCAGCTAATGGTTCGATTCAGAGCAGCGTGTTGACTGGGGCACCGACGTTTACTGATTCGCTGGAAGCAGGTCAGACGATTGTGTTGATGCTGGAGAACGGTGCTAGCTACAGCGTCACTTGGCCAACGATTACGTGGGTTACAGGTGGAGGCAATGTCGCCCCAACGCTGACTGCAAAGGACACGCTGGTGTTGTGGAAGGTCAGCACGACTCTGTATGGCGCTTACGTCGGGAGCTACGTCTGATGCTGGGTAAGAAGCTTATTACAGCTGCTGCAGGCTCTGCTGCAGGTGGTGGTGGTGTGCTGGGTGTTGAGGATGTCTTCAGCACCTGGCTTTATACGGGCAACGGCGGCACGCAGACGATCACGAATGGGATTGATCTGGCTGGTGAAGGGGGATTGGTTTGGATTAAAGCGAGAGCTGGGGCTGACGGAACTGATCCTCACAATCTTTTTGACACAAACAGAGGTGCTCAGTGGCGCCTATTTTCAAACATTACTAACGCGCAAGATTTAGGCACCACGACACTTACCGCGTTCAATTCGGATGGATTTGCATTGGGAAGCCAGAGTAATGTTAACGGTAGCAGTACCACCTACGCCTCCTGGACGTTCCGCAAGGCGGAGAAGTTCTTTGATGTGGTGACGTGGACCGGCGATGGAGTCGGCACTAAAACAGTTACCCATTCCCTAAACGCAGTACCCGGCGTAATCATTGTAAAAAAAACATCTGGCGGAACCGGAAGCGACTGGCGGGTTTACCATAAAGACGTTGTTAATCAAGGAGCCTTAAATCTTACAGACTCATTTTTGTACGGCGGCATAACTAGTGTAAGTGCAAGCTCATTTGGTGTGAGTGGGACCGGCGACACAAAGAACGGTTTTAATTACCCTGGTTATACCTATGTCGCCTACCTATTCGCGCACGACGCTGGCGGGTTTGGCGATGATGGCACGGAAAGTGTGATTAAGTGTGGGAGTTATACGGGGAATGGAAGTACCAGTGGTCCCACGATTGACTTAGGGTGGGAGCCTCAATGGGTGCTAATTAAGAATACTAATTCCTCAAGTTACAACTGGGAGCTTGTTGATGTGATGCGCGGCATGACGCATACTGGACATTCCCGTTTGTCGCCAAACACTTCCAATGCAGAAGTGACTGACACTAGTGCTATCGCCCCGCTCGCTACTGGGTTTCAAATCAGAGACAGCGGCGGCAACTTTAATCAAAGCGGTTCTACCTTTATCTACATCGCCATCCGTCGTGGACCGATGAAGACGCCCACCGATGCGACGACGGTCTTCACTACCTCGTCTGGTTTGAATGCGGCAGCTGGCGGTCTTGCGTTTAATTCTGGGTTTCCTGTTGATTTTTTTATTGAAGGATGGACATCTCAGTCATACACGGGAACTGCTCTTTCAAGGATAACCGGTGATTACCGATACCTGCTAACATCATCTACTAATGCCGAAGCTAATGACGGTGGAATTAGGGCATTTGATAGTAATGTTGGGATCATTTTTGATATATCTTTCAATATGTCACAAGAATATGCGTGGCTCTTCCGCCGTGCCCCCGGCTTCTTCGACGTGGTGGCTTATACCGGAGATGGATCTACTTCAAGAATTGTTTATCATAATCTCGGAGTAGTTCCTGAGATGATCATACTTAAATCAAGGGGGGGACCGAACGGCGCCGCAGGTACTAATTGGGGAGTGTGGACAGAATCTTTGGGTGGTGCCAATAAAAACTTATGGCTTAACCATGATTTTAAAGTGTATACGAATTTTATTGATATTAATTCTAGAACAAGTACATCATTTATTGATTCTAATGCAAACTGGAATGTTCTAACAGAATTGTATATCGCCTACCTCTTCGCCACCTGCCCCGGCGTCTCCAAAGTCGGCAGTTACACCGGCACTGGTACCACAAAAGACATTGATTGTGGA
>Ga0208162_1000814_pt1 | contig 17132 bp, 29 predicted proteins | sample CB_VirMetaG_4_FD_184539 | JGI IMG/M metagenome (GOLD analysis project Ga0208162, IMG submission 184539) | Freshwater to marine saline gradient viral communities from Chesapeake Bay - CB_1508_1M Viral MetaG (SPAdes) (version 4) | ecosystem: Environmental > Aquatic > Marine > Coastal | place: USA... | reverse complement strand
AGTACCAACAGAACCCTACGGGTGAAGAAAACGCGATTATTCCACGCGAATGGTGGAAAAGATGGGAGAAAAAGACGGTTCCTAACCTGCAATACGTGATTCAGAGCTACGATACGGCGTTTACCAAGCGGGAAACGTCGGATTTCTCTGCAATTACGACGTGGGGCGTGTTTTATCCTAACGAATCGGGGCAACCTAACCTGATTTTGCTGGATAGTAAGAAGGATCGGTGGGATTTTCCTGAATTAAAGCAGATTGCTTTGGAGAATTATAGGTTTTGGGACCCCGACACCGTCATTGTGGAGGCAAAAGCGAGTGGTTTGCCCTTGACCCACGAACTACGGAACATGGGTATACCGGTTGTGAACTTTACACCGAGTAAAGGTAACGACAAAGTGTCGCGGGTGCATAGTGTTTCGCCATTATTTGAGGCTGGAATGGTCTGGGCCCCCGACGAAGTATTCGCCGATGAGCTAATTGAGGAGGTCGCGGCGTTCCCAAATGGTGAATATGATGACTTGGTTGATAGTATGACGCAGGCTTTAATGCGGTATCGTCAAGGAAACTTTGTTCAATTACCCACAGATGATTGGGAAAATGAAGACATATCTGCTAAAGTACGTGTATATTATTAGCCTACTATAATTGCGCTAATACTATTCAATTTCTGATCAAGCGAGGTCACTTATGTCTAATTGTACGGGCAGATCCAAAAAAATGAAATATGGCGGTGAAGTAAAGAAGATGGAGTACGGAGGCGCGGTCCGTGGCTCACGGAAAACGGCACGTAAAAGTATTGACGGTTGCGCTATTAAAGGCAAGACACGAGCGGTAAGAAACGTCTAAAGGACGAATACATGGCTGAAGCTAAAAAAGGGTTCGGAACCTTCATGGAGAATGCGGTTCCTTCGCAGATTGATCAGGAGGACTTGGATGCTGAATTAGAGCTGGAGATTCCCGGCTCACGGAACACGGTCCAGGCGATGATCGAGGCTGAGAACGTTGGTGAGATTGAGATCGAAACTGAGGAAGATGGTGGTGTTACGATTGATTTTGAGCCGATGGATGAGCGTGGCATGGAGGAGGAGTTTTATGCCAACTTAGCTGACAGCATACCGGATAGAGAGTTACAAAGGATTGCGGGAGACTTGTTAGGGGAGTTTGATGCTAACAAGGCTGGCCGTCAGGAATGGGAGGAGGCGTATGCGAATGGTTTAGAGCTTCTTGGATTCACGTATGAAGAGAGGACTCAACCATTTCGCGGAGCGTCGGCGGTCACGCATCCTTTGTTAGCTGAAGCTGCAACGCAGTTTCAGGCGCAGGCGTTTAACGAGTTGTTACCAGCTTCGGGTCCTGTCCGGACTGTTGTAATTGGTAAAGAGACTCGTGACAAGGTTGAGCAGGCGCAGCGTGTAAAGCAGTTTATGAATTACTACATCACTGATGTGATGGAGGATTACACGCCGGATATGGACCAGATGTTGTTCTATTTGCCGCTTGCTGGTTCTACGTTTAAGAAGACTTATTATGACGACACGATGGGTCGTGCGGTATCTAAGTTTGTACCGGCAGAGAACTTGGTGGTTCCTTACGAGACTGCTGATTTAGATACATGTCCTAATGTGACTCAGGTGTTCCGGATGAGCTTGAACGATCTGCGTAAAAAGCAGATTGCTGGTTTTTATCGTGATGTAAAGGTAATACCGGCACAGGCTGAAATGGATGGTATTACTGAGGAATTAGACAAGATTGAGGGTGTTGAGCCGTCACAGATCGATTACGACTGTACGTTGCTTGAATGCCACGTGGATTTGGATTTAGAGGGTTATGAGGACGTTGACGACGAGGGGGAGCCTACAGGAATTAAGATTCCTTACGTTGTAACGATCTCACAGGACAATGGTGAAATCTTATCCATTAGACGCAACTATCGGGAAGACGATGAGTTGAAGCGTAAGATCCAATATTTTACGCACTTCAAGTTCTTGCCTGGTTTTGGCTTCTATGGCTTAGGTTTGATTCATACCATTGGCGGCTTGTCACGGACGGCTACTGCCGCGTTGAGACAGTTGATCGATGCTGGTACTTTGTCCAACCTCCCCGCTGGCTTCAAAGCCAGAGGACTTCGTATCAGGGACGATGACGATCCACTCCAGCCCGGTGAATTCAGAGATGTGGACGCTCCGGGCGGTGCCATCCGTGACTCCCTCATGCCATTACCCTTCAAGGGTCCTGATGCAACGTTGTTCCAGTTGTTGGGATTTGTTGTTCAGGCAGGGCAGAGGTTTGCAACTATTACCGACTTGAAAGTTGGTGATGGTAATCAGAGTGCAGCGGTCGGTACGACTATTGCAATGATGGAGCAAGGCTCACGGGTGATGAGCGCTGTACATAAGCGGTTGCATTACTCGATGCGACAGGAGTTTAAGATCCTGTCTCGTGTGATGAGCGAGAGCTTACCGCAGGAATATCCCTACTCCGTTCAAGGTGCTGATGCAAGTGTCATGCGTGAAGACTTTGATGATAGAGTGGATGTGATTCCGGTAAGCAACCCGAACGTATTCAGTCAGGCGCAACGGATCGTGTTGGCGCAAACCAAACTACAATTAGCGGGTGCTGCACCGGAATTGCACAACATGCACGAAGTTTATCGTGACATGTATGAAGCATTGGGTGTGACCGATGTAGATAGGATTATGAAGGCGGTTCCGACAGACGATCCAATGCCTATTGATCCTGCTCAGGAAAACATTAATTCTTTGGACATGTTGCAGCTTAAGGCGTTTGAAGGGCAAAACCATCAAGCGCACATCATGGCACACTTGGTCTTTGGTTCAAGTGCCATGGTTGCTTCTTTACCGCCAGTTGCTATGGCCCTACAAAAGCACGTCATGGAGCACGTCAAAATTGCAGCGCAGGAGCAGGCCATGGTTGCGTTTTCGCAACAGGTTCAGCAAGCTCAACAACAAGGTATGCAGATCTCTCCAGAAGACGAGATGCTACAAATGGAGCAGCTTACGGCTCAATTCATTGCTGAAGGTATGCAGCAAGTTAAGCAATTGTCTGGTGAGCTATCTGGAGCTGGTCAACCTGATCCGTTGGTCAAGCTTAAAGAGCAAGAGCTACAGATTAAAGCTCAAGCTGAACAGAACGACGCTCAGATGGATGCTCAGAAGATACAGCTTGATGCACAGGCTATGCAAAACCGTCAATCACAATTCCAGCAGAGGCTTGCTTCGCAGGAGAAACAAACTGCTGCTAGAATACAATCAGCGATGGAACGTGAGCTACTCAAACAAAGGTCTCGGTAATGGAAAGCTTCATGGATTTTTGGCCGGTTATTTCCGGCATCATTGCGGTGGCGGCTATTGGGGTAGCTTTTCGTGCTGAGATTACGGTCCGCGTTAAAATCCTTGAAGATAAAGTTAAGACACTTTTTGATTTGATCAACAAGATTAAATGAAAGACTTTGATATAGCCAAAGCATTAGCTAGTTTAGTACCAGTTTTACTGGCGGCGATGTGGTGGGTTATATCTTCTATTGGTGCGATACAATCAGATATACAATTAATTAGGGCTAATCAGACGCAACTTATTAGTCCTTCTGGGGAGATTGTTCCGAGCCCTGGCAACGCTTTTGCACGTCAAGAGCTTAAAGAAGAGATGCTAGAGCATATTCACGATTTGAAAGTTAGAGTAAAACTCTTAGAGGAAAGAGGTAAGTAATTATGGGATTTTTTTCCAAGCCAATTATTTCGAAGGCTTTACTAAACAGCGGTGTTGTTAAAGCTGCCGCCAAACCTGTAAGTCAACAGCCGGTAGCCGCGGTTGTTAGTGGAACACCTACTGCGGTATCGGGTGGTGGTTTGATGAATCTTTCTGGGATAATGCAGCTTTTAAATGATCCTAAAATCAGAGAACAGTTGAATTTAAGCACACCCGTAGCAGAGCAACCTGCGGCTCCGGCAGCTAATCAAATGAGCTTATCTCCCGAGCAACAAGCTTTTATGAATACGGACGCATACAAACAAGGGTACGCTAATTATCTTCAAAATCTAGCTTCTCCGGGATCTGCGGTAACGCCAAATGCTGTCAGCTATATTGATATATATGAAGATATGAAACGCGATTCATCTAAACTTAATCCATTTCAAAGGAGATCCTAATGAAAGGTCGAGTAAAGTATATGGGCTCTGCGCCTAAAGATGCACCTAAAGCGGTTGAGTACGCTCAAATTGATAAGCAAGGTCGCATTCCTTATGGCAAAACAGCAGACGCTCCGATGGCCGTGGATACTCGTAAGCGCATGAAGATGCGTGGAACGGGAGCCGCGATCAAAGGTACAGAGTTTTACGGGTGTTATCATGCCTCTGACAAGGGGTAAAAGTAAGAAAGCCGTAAGCAGCAATATTCGCAAGTTAAAGAAAGAGGGCTATAAGCAAGACCAGGCGGTCGCTATAGCCTTATCTACTGCGGGTAAATCCAAGAAACCAAAAACTAAAAAAGCCAAGAAAGCTGTGGCTTAGAAGGGAGACGTTATGTTTTCTGTAGCGATGGAAAAGTGGAATGAGTACAAGATGGTTTTTGCCAAGAGGTGGACTGCCATTTTTGTTTCTTGTGCGGTAGTTATGACGCAGGGTAATTTGTTTAAGTTATTTAGCGTAAAGCATTTGTTTACCGCAGGTAAAACAGGTTTGTTAGGTGCAATACTGATTATTGCTGGGATGATTGTAGCTAAGGAAAAAGCTGATGATCATTATGTAAAAGCCGCGATGATTGGTGCGGGTGCTACGGTTGCTGACTATGCGGTTCATGCACCACATTTTTATGGTGAGTCGATTGTAACGGGCTTGTTAAGTATGGCCTTAGCTTGGTGTATTTCTAAGGGTATGGCTAAAGTCTGTCAGTGTCCATAAGGAGGTTGTATGGCGTTACCTTTTTTAAGCTCTTTAATCGAACCAGTAACAGGTTTACTGGATAAGTTTGTTGAAGACAAAGATCAGAAAGCGAAACTAGCTCATGAAATTTCAACCATGGCAGATCGGCATGCACAACAACTTGCCCTTGCACAAATTGAAGTCAATAAAGCGGAAGCAGCTAGCAGTTCTGTTTGGAAAGGCGGATGGAGACCATTTGTGGGCTGGGTTTGCGGCACTGCCTTTGCTTATCATTTTGTTATCCAGCCTTTGGCTATTTTTGGTCTCGCTGCCTATGGTATGGAAGTACCTGCTCTCCCTGATTTCGAGATGGGTCAGTTGATGACCGTGCTCATGGGTATGCTAGGACTTGGTGGACTTCGTAGCTTTGAGAAAACTAAGGGAGTAGCTAGGTAATGGCAAGGATCAAATTAGAGGTTGCTCCAAGAATTAAGATAAAGAAGAAAACGTCAGACGGGAGTTCTGTTAACTCTCGTCCGCGCAGTAAACATGCAAAGCGTAATTTCAAAAAATACAGGGGACAAGGTAGATGAGTTTTCAGCTCTCGCAGCGTAGTTTAGATCGTTTGAAGGGTGTTGATCCTAAGTTAGTTGAAGTTGTTAAGAGAGCTATTGAGATTACGGAAGTAGACTTTGGCGTGACCGAGGGTTTAAGGACTCTCGAACGTCAGAAAGAATTAGTCGCTAAAGGGGCCAGTCATACACTAAAAAGCAAGCATATTGGCGGTAAAGCCGTTGATTTGGTTGCGTATGTAGGTCCTCGCGTTAGTTGGGAAATCAAGCTATATGACGATATAGCGGATGCAATGCGACAGGCGGCCCACGAATTAGATGTATCTCTTCGTTGGGGTGCTGCGTGGCATAAAGATTTAACCGAATCTAGTCTTCCAGCAGAAGATTTGATGAATGAATACGTTGATTTGCGTCGTTCACAAAATAAAAGACCGTTTATAGACGCTCCGCACTTTGAATTAGCATAAATCAATAGCTTATCTTGTATGAGATATGATAAGATAATCTACGATTTTATTAGACTATATGCGAGGTGCGATGGATGAAATCTATGTAGCTGAAGCGGTATTTAGAATTATTCGTGAACGTAAAGCTGGAATTGTAGATTTATTGCAATACGGCAACGTTAAATCAATGGAGCAGTATCGTGAGCTAATGGGAAACATGGACTCCCTAAATCACGTGGAACAGGAACTCAAGGGCCTGCTAGAAAAACAGGAGCAATCAAATGACTGAAGAAGTAAAAGACGAGAAGCCAAATCTGGCTGATGCTTATGTAGATAAGCCAATTCTAAACCCAGAATTGATCGACAAATCCTTAATCGACAGAATGCCTCAACCCACCGGTTGGCGGATTCTTATACTTCCTTATAAAGGTAAAGCTAAAACGGAGAGCGGGATTTTCCTACCCGACGAGGTTCAGGAGAAAAAACAAATTTCAACACAAGTTGGTTATGTGCTGAAAGTTGGTCCGTTAGCCTACCAAGATACCGAAAAATTCCCGTCTGGACCGTGGTGCCAAGAAAAGCAATGGGTCATGTTTGCCAGATATGCCGGATCTAGGTTTCAAATTGATGGTGGAGAGGTTCGTATTCTAAATGATGACGAAATCCTAGCTACTATTCTTGATCCCGAAGATATTCATCACTTATAAGGAATAAATAATGGTTGAAGAAGAAAAAGATTACGAAGTTGAACAGGAACCGGATACCGAAGTTGAGGTGCCCGAACAGGAAAATCAGGTAGAAGCTTCTGATAATACGGATGATTCTGATGATCAATTTAAGAAAGCGGAGTCTGCTACGCAGAAAAGAATTGATCGTCTTACCAAAAAAATGCGTGAAGCCGAACGTAGGGAGCAGGAGGCTTTAAACTACGCACGTCAAGTTCAAAGTGAGTCTCAGCAGCTAAAACAACGTATGGATAGCCTAGATACTAGCTATGTATCTGAGTTTTCCACACGGGTTACTGCTCAGATGGAACAAGCTGAAAATGAGCTATCTAGGGCTATGGAGCTTGGAGATACTAAAGCGGCGGTTGAAGCACAACGCAAAATCACAGCTTTGGCTATTCAGGCAGATAGAGCGGAACAAGCTCGTTCTCAACAAGAAGCTTATGCTAAACAGGCTCAGGAACAGGCTCAGTATCAACAACAAGCTGCACAACAACAGAGAACTGCGCCTAAACGACCTGATCCTAAAGCGGAGCAATGGGCCGTGAAAAACAAGTGGTTTGGTCAGGATCAAGCCATGACGTATGCGGTTTTTGGTATTCACAAAAAACTCATTGAAGATGAAGGGTTTGACCCACAAAGCGATGAGTACTATACTGAACTAGATCGACGAATGGCGGATGAATTTCCGCATAAGTTGAAAGGTCAAAGTAAGCGTCCAGCCCAGACGGTTGCTTCTGCCTCAAGAACAGCCACAACTGGGCGCAGTGGGAAAAAGGTTCGTCTCACCCCGAGCCAAGTCGCAATAGCGAAGAAATTGGGTGTGCCACTTGAAGAATACGCGAAATACGTGAAGGAGTAATAGAGATGACTGAAGAAACTAAAATCGATAGAAGCTCCCGCGCAAGTAATACCAGGGAGAAGAAGGCTGTGCGTAAGCCTTGGGCTCCACCCTCTGTGTTAGATGCACCACCTGCTCCAGACGGGTATAAGCATCGTTGGATTCGTGCGGAAACGCGTGGTTTTGACGATACTAAGAACGTCAGTGGAAAGTTACGGGAAGGTTGGGAATTGGTTCGTAAGGACGAATATCCTGATTTTGAAGGTCCCGTTGTTGAATCAGGTAAATATTCAGGTGTGTTTGGACAGGGAGGTTTGATTCTCGCTCGGATTCCAGTGGAAACTCTTGCGGAGAGGACTGAGTACTTCAGACAAAGGAGTAAAGATCAGATCGACGCAGTAGACCACGACATGATGCGTGAGAATTCACATTCGACCATGACGATCAGTAAGCCTGACCGTCAATCTCGTGTAACTTTTGGTGGTCCGAAAAAATAATAAAGTAGGGCTGCCCTTTTAGGAGAAAATATCATGGCAAATACAAACACTGCCTATGGTCTTCGTCCTATCGGGCTTGTTGGAAGCGCTGTAAACTCTACTGGGGTTACTCAGTATGAGATTGCTTCTAACAACACTAACGCTATTTTTCAATACTCTATTTGCGTTCCTACGGCATCTGGAGTTATTGATCAAGCTGGTGACACCGCAGGTGGAACTACGCAAGCGCTTGGTGTACTGATGGGCGTTGAGTACCATGACTCTGTACAGAAAAAACCTGTATGGATTAACTACTGGCCTGGTTCGGCATCTGTTAGCGTTGACACAAACTACCCTGTAAAGGCGTTTGTTGCTGACGATCCTAACCAACTCTTTAAAGTTGCGTCTGACGCATCATTGACTAACCGTGCAACAGCTTTAGCTACAGTATTTGCTAACGCTTCGCTAGGTACTTCTGCTCGTTCAGGTAGTACTAGCAACGGTTGTTCAACAAGTGCGCTAAGTGTGTCTTCAGTTGCTACAACAGCTACGCTACCATTGCGTATTGTTGGCATTGCAGACGATGAGGCTAACAGCGATTACACTGCTGCTGGTATTCCACTCATTGTTCGCTTGAACGCTCACTTTAACGCTGGAACCCGCCGTTTTGATTCGCAGACAACTGCGGACTCAACCGGTATTTAAGGAGGGATAAAAAATGGCTATTTCTCGCGCACAACTGGCGAAAGAGCTAGAACCCGGCCTTAATGCCTTGTTCGGGCTCGAATATAACCGTTACGAAAATGAGCATGCTGAAATCTTCGAAGAAGAGTCATCTGACCGAGCTTTCGAAGAGGAAGTAATGCTTGCTGGATTCTCAACTGCACCTGTTAAGAGCGAAGGCGGAGCCATCAGCTTTGACGATGCACAAGAGACTTTCACAGCTCGTTACACTCACGAAACAATCGCGCTTGCATTCTCGATCACAGAAGAGGCTATCGAAGATAACCTTTATGATCGTCTTGCTTCGCGTTACACAAAAGCCCTTGCACGTTCAATGGCTCAGACAAAGCAGATCAAGGCAGCTTCTATCTTGAACAATGCGTTCAACACAAGCTACCCTGTAGGTGACGGTGCAGCTCTTTGCTCATCAGCACACCCAAGCATGTCTGGTAACCAGCGTAACGTATTGTCAACAGCCGCTGACCTCAACGAGACTTCTCTTGAGCAGATGCTTATTGACATTGCAGGTCTTACCGATGAGCGTGGTCTAAAGATCGCTGTTCGTGGTACAAAGCTGATCATCCCTAAAGAGCTGCAATTCATTGCAGAGCGGGTTATCAACTCTAACCTACGTTCAGGAACTGCTGACAACGACACAAACGCAATGAAGAGCATGGGAATGCTTCCTGAAGGCGCAGTGGTTAACCACTTCCTAACGGATACAGACGCATTCTTCATTAAGACAGACGCACCTAACGGCTTCAAGTACTTCAACCGTTCGCCAATCAAGACGGCAATGGAAGGTGACTTTGACACCGGTAACATGCGATTCAAGGCACGTGAGCGTTATAGCTTCGGTGTCTCTGACTGGCGTTGTGTCTTCGGTACCCCAGGTGCTGCATAAACCATTGTAATATAGGACAAAATCTTATATTTAAGGTTTAGGAAGGGATAGGTAAAACTATCCCTTTCTTTTTGCGTTAAAGTTTTGTATTCTATAGATATCCTGACAGTCGCATGGGGCGACTGACATTTGCCACGACAGGAGAAAAACATGGCTACTACTACTTTTTCTGGTCCTATTAAGGCCGGTTCAGTCCGCGAAGGCGCATCTGCCAACGTCGGTTTTGTTCTAATGGCACAAAGTGCAAACGTTGTTTTCGGTGCAGACGGCACAGAAACCGTTGTTGCAACACTACCTGCCAATAGTCAAATTTATCAAATCGCGGTTGATGTAACGACTGCCTTTGATGCAGGAACAACTAATACGTTTGATATTGGTGATGGTTCAACAGCAGATCAATACGCTGACGCGCTTGCAGTTGGCAGTGCTGCTAGAGTTCTTGCTACTTCAGATGTTTCTCAAATTCCAAATTTGATTGATATTGGAACGTCTGATGTAAATGTAACAGTTACATATAACCAAACTGGAACTGCCGCTACAGCGGGTGCAGCTACGGTAACTGTTCTTTATCTCCAGAACAACAACCTCTCATAAGGGGTAAATCATGGCTAATTCAGACGTAAAATCAAAACGTCTGACCGGGACAGGCTCGGCTTCGGTAGGTCGAGCCCGACTCCGCCAGGTTCAAGTATTGACTGGTGCGGGTGCTGGACGATTGACTTTGACGGACGGAAGCGGGGGATCAACAGTTCTTGATATTGATTTCTTAGCTTCAGATTCTCACTCGGTCAACATTCCAGACGAAGGTCTTTTGTTTACAAGTGATATTGAAGTTGATACAGCTACTAATATCACCGCTATGACTATATTTTATAGTTAAGGGACTCTGCTATGGCTCGTGAAGTAAGTTCTATTTCTCGTGTAGGTACTTCTGAACCATTTGAGCTCCAAGTTGCCCGCGGGCAAATTGCTTACCACAAGCCGCTTTTTAAGTTTGGCAACAATCCAATTGTTGGTGATAGTTTAGAAACAATATGGTCAGAAGGTGGCCTCTATAGTTACTTGACTTCGGCAACTGTTTTAAAAGTTTCTAGTTCATCTACAGACGACAGCTCTGCGGGAACAGGAGCAAGGACAGTTCAACTGTACGGACTTGATGGTGACTACAACGAAATAAACGAACTCGTTACCTTAAACGGGCAAACCGCTGTAAACACTACGCAATCATTTTTACGCATAAATCGTATGATTGTTCGTTCTGCGGGATCAGGTGGTGCAAACGCAGGTGTTATTTATGCGGGAACAGGCACGGTAACGACAGGGGTGCCTGCAAATGTGTATGCTTCCGTAAACGGAGTAACGGGATCAAACCAGAGCTTGATGGCTCTTTGGACCGTCCCTGCGGGATACACGGCGTACCTGCTCCAATATGACGTATCTAACGGAACAACGTCTAACACCCCTGCGGTTTGCAAACTAATTTTAGCGGTGAGGCCGTATGGCGAAGTGTTTCAGTCAAAAGATGTTAAGTCTTTGACAACAGGTATGCACGTTGAAGAAACATTCACGATTCCGCAAAAAATTACAGAAAAGTCGGACATAGAGGTACGGGCAATATCGTCCTCCGCTTCTGTGAGTTTTGATATTTCTACGGCTTTTGAGATTATTTACATTAAGAACGGAGATGTTTTGGCGTAATGGCTTCTACGAAGAATGTTAAAAGGCTTCCTTCTGGACGAATAAGCTATCGAGGAGAGACTTTTGCTGGATATAACAAACCCAAAAGAACACCAAACGGACCAAAAAAATCTGCTGTCCTCGCTAAAAAGGGTGATGAGGTTAAGTTGGTTAGATTCGGTGATCCAAATATGTCTATTAAAAAAGACCAACCAAGCCGTAGAAAAAGCTTTAGAGCGCGTCACAGTTGTGACACCGCGAAAGATAAGTTTTCCGCAAGGTACTGGTCTTGTAAAGCATGGTGATAATATGAGCCCAGAAGACGTTTTAGCCAAACTAGCTCACCACGAAGAAAAATGTGATCTTCGTTATCAACGCATTGAAGAGCGTTTAGATGAGCAAAGAGCAGATTTAAAATGGCTTCAAAAAGCCATGTGGGGGATGGTTCTTATGATCTTTATTGCTCCACTTATTCACAAGCTTTGGGGATAAAATGGGATCGAGAGTAAAGACTGGATCAAATGTTTCACCTTGTGCTGTAACATATTATAGAAAGGGTGGAGCGGTATCTCGTAAGTCAAAGGGTAGTAAAATTTGCCCAGAAGGTAAGGCTTGGGCAGAAAGAACATTTGATACCTATCCTAGTGCTTACGCAAATTTAGCAGCATCGAAATATTGTAAAGATCCTAATTACGCCAAAAAAGCCAAAGGCGGTAAGCGTAAAGGTAAGTAATGGGAAAATTACAAGAATGGGTCGATGAAGAATGGGTTCGCATAGATAGTTCTGGAAATATTGCAGGAGCCTGCGGTACGTCTAAGAATAAAAAGAATCCAGATCGTTGTTTGCCGAGGGCAAAAGCGCAAAGTTTAAGCAAAGGCGAAAGAGCCTCTACCGCAAGGAAAAAGAAACGGGAGGGCGCTAAAGGTAAGCAGGTGGTTTCTAACACCCAAAAGGCTAAAGTTAGAAAGATGAAATATGGCGGTGTGGTGGCTTCCGGTTGTGGTGCTATCATGCCAAATAGGAAAAGAACTACTAAGATTGTTTAAATATGGCTACTTCAGGAAGTAAAGACTTTGAATTAGATGTAGCAGATTACATCGAAGAAGCTTTTGAGCGTTGTGGCTTGGAGGTTAGGACCGGTTACGACCTAAAAACGGCTAAACGTTCTTTAAATCTGATGCTTGCGGATTGGGCTAATCGTGGTTTAAATCAATGGACGATTAAGCAACGTTCTTTGTCTCTTGTGGCTAATGATGGCGAATACGACTTGAGTACTGATGTGATCGACGTTTTATCAGTGGTCGTCAGAGTATCTGGTACAGATTACTCGATGGAAAGATTGAGTCGAGATGAATATTTGACCATTCCTACTAAGACGACTTCAGGTAGGCCAAATCAGTTCTTTTTGGATCGTCAGCTAACACCAAACTTGAAGATATGGCCCGTTCCAGATAGCTCTACGTCTTACACGGTTTATTATGACGCATTGACCAGAATGGACGATGCGGATACCTTTACCAATACTTTGGATTTACCTTTTAGGTTTTATCCTTGTTTAGCCGCTGGTCTTGCGTATTATCTTTCTTTAAAGAAAAGTCCTCAGAGGACCCAGATGCTAAAGGCCGTTTATGAAGAAGAATTTCAAAGGGCAGCCGAAGAAGATCGTGATCGCGCTTCTTTTAACGTTGTTCCTAAGTTTAGTTATTATAGGTCAGGCTGATGGCTAAATTTGCTTCAGGCAAAGATTCGTGGGCTATTTCGGATAGATCGGGCTTCCGTTATCCGTATAAAGTCATGCGCCGTGAGTGGAATGGCTTGTTGGTTGGCCCGGATGAGTATGAGCCAAAACATCCTCAGTTGGGTCCTTTCAGAAAGGTTGTTGACCCGCAAGCACTACAGAATGCTAGGCCAGATAGAATAGAACCGTTGGATGTGTATGTTGGGGTTCCAACAGTAGAAAATGAGAACTTAAGACCAGCCAGTGGTATTTGTCAGGTTGGTACAGTCACGGTGACGACATCATGAGTTTTACATACGCACAATTAAAAACAGCTATTCAAGACTATACGGAGAATAACGAGTCTTCGTTTGTAAATAATTTACCTATTTTTATACAACAGGCGGAAGAGCGTATTTTAAAAAACGTTCAACTTAGTTTATTTAGAAAAAATGTTAGTGGGAACTTTACGAGTTCTAATAAATATTTAACCGCCCCGTCAGATTTTTTAGCTCCATTATCGTTGTCTTTTGTTAATGGAAGTAGTGAGCACGTATTTTTAGAATTTAAAGATGCTGATTTTATTCAGGCGTTTAACCCAGATGGTGCCACGACTGGATCGCCTCGATATTATGCTGTTTTCGATATAGGTCATTTTATTATTGGACCTACCCCAGATAGCTCCTATGCCGTAGAGCTTCATTATTTTTATCGTCCGGCCAGCTTAACCGCTGGTTCTGATAGCGGAACAACTTGGTTAAGCGACAATGCTCAAATTGCTATGCTTTATGGAAGTTTATTAGAAGCTTACACTTACATGAAAGGTGAGCCCGATTTAATTGCTTTGTATGAAAAGCGGTTTGCCGAGGCTTTAGTAGGTCTTAAGATGTTTGGTGAAGCTAAAGAAGTAACGGATGAGTATCGTGTTGGAAAAGTTATTAGGCAGAAACAATGAGTATTTCCGGCGTTAACTTAGATATTTCTCCTACTTTCAAAGTAGACGTAAAAACCACACATAACCGTGGTTTTACGCCAGAAGAGGTAGCGGAGCGCTGTGCGGATAAAATTATTTCTATTTCTGATTCAGCAAATCCTGTAATACGTGATCAAGCTAGGGCCTTTAAAAAGCATTTAATTAAAGTTTTATCGTTATATATGAGAGAAGCCATAAACAGTGATAGAACAACCGTTTATAATGCTTTATGTGATGCAGGACAGAAGGATTTAGCAGAATTAATAAGGAGACTTTAATATGGCTTTTACTGGAAACTTTATGTGTACCTCCTTTAAAAAGGAGTTGCTTTTTGGCGTACATGATTTTGCTAACGGAGCAGATACTTTTAAGATGGCGTTGTATACGTCTTCTGCCACGTTAGATGCGTCTACTACAGCATATACGGCTAGTAACGAGACTAGCGGAACTGGATATACTGCCACTGGACAAGGTTTAACAAACGTAGATCCGACTACAAGCGGAACAACTGCTTTTACTGATTTTGCGGATGAAACTTGGACTACGGCTAGTATTACTGCTAGGGGAGCTTTAATTTATAATAGCACTCCGAATACAACATCCATATCTGTTACCAATCCATCGGTAATTGTTTTAGATTTTGGCTCAGATAAAACATCGACAACCGGTGATTTTACAGTTGTTTTCCCTACAGCAGATGCCAGTAATGCGATCATAAGGATAGCGTAATGGCTGATGCGGTTATCGCATACACCGGCTGGAACACTTCAGCAGGTGGGTGGGGTAGCGCAGCTTGGGGGCAAGATGCCGCCCTGACTGGTCTCTCAGGAGCGGTAGGAAGTGTGACAGTATCCGCTAATGCGGATGCTACAGTGACAGGTCTTGAGGCACAGGGTGCTCTTAATGGCGTTACTGTAAATGGGGAATCAAATGTACCTGTAACAGGATTGCAGGCCACAACGACAGTAAATGGAGTCACTGTCGCAGCAAAAGCAACTGTCTCTGTAACGGGACTTTCTGCTACTTCTTCGGTTGGTGCGGTTACCGCTAAAGCCAATGCCGATGCAAACGTTACGGGGTTACAGGCCACTACTACGGTAGGGTCAGTATTTGTCTGGGGTAATATTGTTCCAGATCAAAATCCAAGCTATAGTACGATACAACCGTCTCAAACTCCTGAATGGGAGCAGATAGCTGCATAATTAAGGATTTAACTTATGCCAAGTACATATACATCGAATAATGGTATTGAGCTGATTGCTACCGGCGAACAGTCGGGAACCTGGGGAGATACCACTAATACTAATTTAAGTTTACTTGATACGTCTTTGGATGGTCAGGTAACGATTACTCTAGCTAGTGCTGGAAATTCTGGATCACCAAATACCTTAGATATTCAAGACGGAACGGCTTCTAATGGTAGAAACCGTATGGTCATATTTAATGACGGCAGTGATTTGGGGGCGACCGCTTTTGTTCAGCTCACGCCTAATGACGCAGAAAAGATTATGTACATTAGAAATAGTCTTTCCGCCAGCCGAAGCATTATTGTTTTCCAAGGAACTTACAATGCCTCGAACGACTATGAGATACCTTCGGGAACAACTGCCGTTATCTATTTCGACGGTGCCGGGAGCGGTGCTGTTGCAGCTAATGTTTTTGACAACGCTTATTTTGATAGTCTTCGGTTGGGTTCTATATCGGTTACCGCAATACTGGACGAAGATAACATGTCTTCTGACAGTGCCACTGCGCTGGCTACGCAACAATCAATCAAAGCGTATGTAGACAGTCAGGTAACGGCTCAAGATTTAGACTTTGCTGGAGACAGCGGAACGGGAGCAGTTGACTTAGATAGTCAGAGCTTCACCGTGTCAGGAACGGCTAATGAGATTGAAACTTCTGCCAGCGGACAAACTTTAACGGTTGGTCTTCCTAGTTCCGTAACCATAAACAATTTAAGCTTAACTACGGATCTAGCTGTTACCGAAGGTGGAACGGGGGCCTCAACCGCCACTTCTGCTAGAACTAATCTAGGTTTGGTTATTGGTACCGACGTTCAAGCGTATGATGCTGACACCGCAAAAACAGATGTCGCGCAGACCTTCACAATTTCGCAACGGGGAACGATCACCTCTGATAACGATTTGTCGTTTGATCTTAATGCGACAAACAATTTTAGTTGTACTCCTACAGCAGGTGGCACATTAACGTTTACCAATCATACTTCGGGTCAGAGTGGTTTTATACTGCTTGATAACTCAGGCGGTCATGCAATCACTGCTGCTGCAACGACGAAGATTAACGCAACGGATTTAACTGCCATCTCTACAGCTGGTGTTTACGTCTTGAGCTATTTCGATAACGGGACAAACGCTTACGTTGTCGTGAGCCGGAGCTTTGCATGAGTGTATTACCTGTTGGTATCGGGAATGCTGGTGGCGAGTACACACTAGACAACAGTCTACGGCTTCGTAGCTCTGCTTCTGCTTATCTAAGTAGGACATTTACTACACCCACAGACAACAAAAAATGGACATGGAGTAGTTGGGTTAAGCGTGGAATTTTATCCACACCATCTTATTCAATTTTTGGGCAATACACTAATAGTACAAACCGTTCAGATTTGTATTTTGATGGGAATGACAATCTAAATTTTTATAATTACGTTAGTGGATCTGTTAGTCCCAGTCCTCAACTAATAACTAACCAAGCATTTCGTGACCCTTCTGCTTGGTATCACATTGTATTAGTTTGGGATTCAAATAACGCAACTGCTGCGGACAGGCAAATAATATATGTAAATGGAACAAGAATAACCTCCTATAAGTCAAGTGCAACTGTGGCGTTGGGTCAATCATCTCAAATAAATAGTGCAACTGGACACACCATAGGTGAATTTGAAAATGTAAATGTTAACTTTGACGGTTACATGACCGAGATTAACTTCATTGACGGTCAAGCCCTAGATCCAACTGACTTTGGTGAAACTGATGCAACCACCGGAGTTTGGAAACCTAAATCCTACTCAGGCACATACGGCAATAACGGATTCTATCTACCCACCACAGCAACGACTCAGGCTGAAGGATTTAATACAGTTCTTTATACGGGTAACGGTGCATCGCAAAGTATTGGAGATGTAGGATTTACACCTGATTTTGTCTGGATAAAGAAAAGAAGTGGCGCAGAAAACCACG
>Ga0208162_1000813_pt1 | contig 17135 bp, 23 predicted proteins | sample CB_VirMetaG_4_FD_184539 | JGI IMG/M metagenome (GOLD analysis project Ga0208162, IMG submission 184539) | Freshwater to marine saline gradient viral communities from Chesapeake Bay - CB_1508_1M Viral MetaG (SPAdes) (version 4) | ecosystem: Environmental > Aquatic > Marine > Coastal | place: USA... | reverse complement strand
ACTATGATCCTAAACAGATCGACAGGGAAATGGCTCAAATGCTAAATCACGTTATGGACGTAGAATATGGGGTTGATAATGAATACTTCAATTTTATGGACGATCTCACTAGGTTCAGAGACCCAAGAGGTAACACCAAATATTATGATGGTATTAACGAATTTAGACATGAAATACTTAACCGTGGCGAACAAGGTTACGGTCTCATGGCAACAGCTAAGTACCATTCTCAACGAAATGCTAATTTTAGGACCACTGCCTTTATAGACTCCCGTGGTCGTGTTTATCACAGAGGATACCTAACACCTACAGGTGGTGAGCTAGTTAGACCTTTTCTTAATTCTGGTCGTGCAGTTAACATGACAGAAGATGCTTTTGATGAGTTAAAAATCCAAATTGGTGCTTTGATTGGACCTGGGACTGAAGCTCTTACTCAAGCTGGTCGAAGAGAAATCTTTAATCGTAACAGCAAACTTCTTGAAGAGCTTGGCGAATTAATGATGGCTAAAACTCAACGTGATAGACGTATAAGAGAGTTTTTAGATCATCCATTAATGCGAGGACTAGAAGGTGCTGAAGTAGCTAAACTATCTAGAATGGCGCTTGAGTATGCTAGAATCCAAAGACACCTAAAAACAGGTAAGCCAATAACCAGCTATAGAACTAAACTTATGATTGAAAATGACGCTAGTTCTTCTGGTGCTCAAATAATTGGTTTATCAACAGGTGATAGAAGTATTGCAGAAGCAAGTAATGTCTTAGCAACAACTCAAAAGAACAGACTTTATGACCTTGTTGCAATGGATACTATTAATGATCCAGAATTTAGAAAAATTCCAGCATTAAGAGATGCTAACTTAACATGGGAAGATTTAGCTAAAGCTGCTAAATATCAAAACATGGTTGGTTTCTATGGTGCAGGGGCTGCAACTAAAACTGCAAACGTTGCTAGAGGTTTGGTTAAAGTCCTAGACGATAAGGGCTTTTTAACAATTACTAAAGATAATCTTAATGCTAATTTAAGAATTATTGATGGTAAAATTAAACTAGCAAAAAGAGAAAATGCTGTTTCTGTTGTTTCTGAATTAGAAGGCTTTAGATCAGAGTTAGTTAGTCTAATTAATAAGGGGCAACCTGTTGGTAGGAAATTACTAAAAGATGCTCAAGATATTCATCCAGATGTTGCTGATTTTGTAAGAGAAATGAGTAATGCTAGACGAGGTATTGTTACTCCGAAAGACTTCTCTGAGATATCTCGTATTATGAGTAAAAATATGTCTGCTCGTGCTCCTGTAACTGATAACTTTATTAATTACTGGAAAAAGGTAGCGACAACTTACGTTAATGAAACCCAAAAGACAGATATACCTTGGGTTACTTTTGACGGAAAAGTAATGATGCAACGTTATCGTTTTAAAGAACAAGAACGAATTGAATTTCGTGATCCTGTTACTGGACGAAAAGTTGCAAACATCTATGAAGATGCATCTACTGATGGTAAGCTTTTAGGTAAAGCTTCTCTAAATGATGCAAGAATTGGATTAGGTGTTAATGGAAATCACAGCAATGATGCCGTTATCGTACGGCGATTCCACTTGTGGGGTCGTAAAAACGGTGTTGAAACTGCTACGATCCACGATGCTTTCTTTACCAATATTGGTGAGGCAAGACGTGCGAAAACCGCTTTGAGGACCATCTATGCAGATGCTCTCGAAGGTGATACTATTCGAAAGACTTTGCGTGAAATGCGCAAGGAAGGTCTTTCAAGAAAATCTTATAATGAGCTTTTAGAAGAAGCTAAGCGGCAGGGTTTGATTGATCCTCCAAATAAGATAACAAGAAAAGACATACTGGAACCTTTAACTGAAAATAAAGACTGGTATGGCATTGGTCCGTAGTTATTTGTAATAGCCTATAGGACTTTTAAATAACCGTGTCTGTGACACAAATACTATATACACAACTCAAGCTGTGCTTGAAAGGAAAAATTATGAGTGAAGAAAATAAGATCGAAGAAGAAACAGTAAATGAAGTAGAATCCAATGAGACTACTGAACAAGAAGTTCAAGAGGAAACCGTTGAAGCTTCAAGCAATGACGAGGTAGATCCGATTGAACGTGAGGTCCAAGAACGGCTTACTAAAATGAAGTCTAACATGGATCGCATGGCTAAAGAGCGTGATGAAGCGCTTAAGAAGGCAGCTGAAATTGAACAACAACAAAAACAAGAACAAATTCAGCGTCTAGAAGAAGAAGGAAAGCTACAAGAAGCTTTAGAAATGAAGCTTGCAGAAGCGAATGCAAAACTAAAAGTCTACGAAGAAGAGAACACGAAATTAAATCGTGATAATGTAGTTAATTCGCAACTAGGTGGTTTAGAATTCCGAAATGAGCGTAGTCGTCAAATGGCCTACCGTGATATTGTTGAGCAACTCGTTCAAAATGAAAACGGTACTTGGGTTCATAAGTCAGGCACTACTATTCAAGACTTTATTCTCGCTTATTCAAAGAATGAAGACAATTCTTTCCTCTTCCGTGTCAAAGCAAATTCTGGTGCAGGGACAACAACTTCGGCAGGAACGCCAAATGTAACTGAAAAGAAATCGCTATCTCAAATGTCACAGGAAGAAGTTTTAGCAATGGCCTCTAAAGGCCAATTAGGTAATTATACATACTAAAAATAGTTAAATAAGGATTAAATAATCATGGCTATTACAAACACAGATTTTCAAAATGTAGCTTTGGCAATCTCTGCATACGCAGACGAAGCTTACACAACTGAACGTAAACTAAACTCAACAGGTATTGTTGGACAGCGTGACGACATCAATGCTGATGGTGAATCTTTCATCGGTCAGTTCCGTTACTACAAACCACTAGCGGCAAATATCAACGTTGCGTCTTTGTCATCTGCAACAGATGGTACATACACAGACATCACAACAGATATTGCTAACTATGTTAAAACAGTTCGTACATTCGGTGCGCAACAAGTTAACATGCAAGAAGTTGTATCCCAACAAGACGGTCTAGCAAAAATTGCTCGTGACTTTGCACAAGTTCGTGGTGATGACGAAGGTACTGCTCTTATGAACATCCTAAAAGGTGTTGCAGCATACGAAGTAGCACTAGGTGACGCAGGTGGATCAGGTAACGGTGGTCTAGTAGGCTACGATACAGATGCAGATTCTGCAGCAACAGGTAACTTTGTTGACATTAACGCAGGTGGTGTATTTGGTACAGCAGCGGCTGGTGCTTCAACTGCTCGTAAGTTGTTTGACTCAACAGCAATTGGTGCTGCTCGTGGTGAGCGTCTATTCCAAGCTATCGGAATGGGCTTCAAAGATTACGAACCAGACTTTATGTATCTTGTAACTTCACCAGAAATCATGGCTGAAATGCGTGCAGCTAACTTGGTTGACGACACAACAGTTACAGATGGTAACTTGAACTTCAGCACAATCTTTGGTGGTAAGTTCCGTCTAGTAATGACTCGTGCTAACCAAATGCACACAGCAGCATCAGGCGACTTGAATACACAATCAACAAAGTGTACTTTCGTTGTTAAGCCAGGTTCTGTAACTTTTGCTCCAGTTGCAACTCCTACACCAGTAGAAGTAGATCGTGACGCAGCAGCATACACAGGTGGCGGTTCTACAAATATTTGGTATCGTTATGGCTTCATCATGCACCCAATGGGCTACGATTGGGCAGGTGCTACAAACGCATTTGCAACAAACGCAGGCTATGCAGCAGGTGCTTCATGGGATCGTAAAATGGATGCTCTAAACCTAGGTATTCTACCTATTTTCCACTCATAATAAATAGGAGGAGCTAATGGCTTTAGTTCTAAATACTAATAGTTATGTAACAGTTGCTAATGCAGATGATTACTTCGAAACTCGAATTGACTCTGCGAATTGGGACAGTGCTTCTAATAACGATAAAGAAGATGCACTTGTTACTGCTACACAAATTATCGACAACAATCCTTGGATTGGATCGGCTGTTAGCTCTTCTCAGGCTCTTGCTTGGCCTCGTAAAAACGCTCGTTACTATGATCCTCGTATGGGTCAAGAGATTGCTATCTCAGACTCTACCGTGCCAGATCTTGTAAAGATAGGCGTTTACGAACAAGCATTACATTTGTTAAACAATGAAGACTTGTTAGCTCAAACGACTCAAACTTATGAAAGCATTAGTATCGGATCAATTAGTTTATCTGATAGTAACAATGATGTAACTAGAATTTCTATTACACCTGCTTTTGTAATTAAACCATTAAGACCACTTATTCGAAGAGGGTCATTCGGTATGGGTTCAAGTTGGTGGAGGGCTAACTAATGTCACTTTCTGCAAAGGTAACTGCTGCTGTTAATAAGGCTTTTACTGCTGCAGGTGATCTCGTTAAGCAAGGAACTCTTTCTACTAAGGCAGTTTCTAGTTATAATTTCAATACTAGACAAACAGTTAGTACTATTAGTAGTCAAACTGTAGACGTTATTATTGAATCTACTCAGAAACCTTCAGGTGAAGGATTTACAACTACAGCTATCATGAAGTCAGGTGTTGATATTTCAGTTTATGACGTATTGACTGTTGACGATAAAGTTTATAACATTATTGATTATACTGATAATAATTTTATTATTACAGCTATCCTAACTAAGGAGAAAGTATAATGTATGATAATGTATTAGACGATATTGAGGCTGTATTTGGTTCTGCTTCTTGGACTGCTAATGACATTGATATTTATCCTGATAACTATCAGGGTACTATTAATGATCAGAATGAATTTTGTAGGCTTAACGTATTACCTAGCAATAGTGAAAACAACGCCCACGGTGGTAGTAAGCAACTTGAAGGTCTTGTTGCTGTTAAAATTTTTGTAAAGGCTGGTGAAGGACAATCTCGTCTTATGGCGATTTCTGACATACTAGATATTAACTTACAAAATAAACGTTTAACAAATGGAACTGAGCTTGGAACATCTTATTTGAATGTAGAAGGGCTAGACCCATCTAATAAAGCGCTTTATAGTGCTAGATACTTAATACCATTTAAAATATATGGAGAATAATAAATGGCTCATATTTCATCCCTAGGTGCAGGTATTTTTACGTACCTTGACATCTATAGCGGATCAGCTACACCTGCTTCAGAAGATGCTGCAGGTTATGATGATCTGTTTGTATCAGGTAACTCTGCTGATATTGACCGTATGCCTTCTGTTCGTGAGTTCCCTTCAATCGGTACTCCTGCAAACATCGTAAACGTACCTGTTTATGGACAAAATACTTCTTCACAGATTCAGGGGCAGTCAGATGCACCTACTCTAGAAGTAACTGTAAACTATATTGCTAATGACATGACAGATTTCCACAATCTTGTTGGTCAGCAAGTTTACTTCCGCTTTATGATGTGTTCTGCTGCAGTTGACCTAACTACATCTCTAGGTGCAACTCTTGCAACAGACAATACAGAATTTTACTTCAAAGGTAAAATCGAAGCAATTTTGGTTAACCCTGCATTGACAGACGCAACCACTGCAACAGTAACGTTGTCTGCTCAATCAGACTTCTTTGGTCCAGCGACTATTCCTGCGGCCTAACCAGTTTAGGGAGTCCCTTCGGGGGCTTCCTTTATTACAATAGAGAGATATTATGGATAAACCATTTAGTAAATCATTTGTAATGCGTACTACGTTTCGGCATATGCGGCGTAGTATAGACATTAGTATTCGAAAGAGTTTTGAACGTTTTAAAGACTTTGAAGAAGATTCAAAAGAAGGAAAAGAGTGCCTAGAAACTCTATCAGTATTACATACAGTACGAAAGATGCTTGATGATTTTCAAGCTCATAATCAAGAATTATTTACAGAGAAAGATAAGCTACAATGAAGCATTTAGTTGGTAAAAAGATCACTGAAAAAGTAGAATTTATGGGGGATAGTGTAGAAGTTAAAAAACTTACTGTTTCTGAAGTTCTTAATATTCAAGATCTAATTAAACGAGCACAAAATAAAAAAGATGAATACGATGATGTTGCTCTAATCAAAGATGTTATTCGTCTAGCGGTCATCGACGCAGAACAAATCACCGATGAGGAATTTAATGGTTTCCCTATTGGGGAACTAACAACTTTATCTAGCAATATTATGTCTATTGCTGGATTGGCTAATGAAGTGGGAAACTAACCCAGACTGAAGAAACTCTTTATGAAATAGCTTATAACTTAGGTATTCCTGTTTATCAAATATTAGAAGAAATGCCTTATACAGAGCTATTGAATTGGATTAGTTTCTTCGACAGACGTCCAGTAGGATGGCGGGAAGATCAAAGAACTTACCTCATGTTAAGGACTCAAGGAGTTAAAGCTTCAGCTGAAAGTTTATTTCACAGTTTAAAACGAATTAAACAAGTTGAAGAAGATAAACAAGTACCTGATCAGGCAACGCCTAAAGGTAAATTCCTAGAGATGATGCTTAATGCTAAAAATGGTGATTCTTCAGGCTGGAAACCCACCAAAGGAAACAAAAATGGCTGATGTTATCTCAATCGATATTGTTGATTTTAAAAAAGAAATGAAAAGAGTCGAAGAAGAAATGGCTCGACTTGGAAGTCTTGAGATTGACAAAAGAATAGATTATGCTACAACTACACTAAGAACAGTTACTCCTGTTGATACAGGCAAGGCTAGAAGTGGTTGGAAAAATACAAAGAAATATGATAACTATGGTTTCACTGAAGGTGCTATAATTAATGATGTCGAGTATATTGATATCTTAAACAATGGTCATAGTAAACAAGCACCAAAATACTTTATTGAACAAGTATTAATGAAAATAGGTATTCTTACCCCTGAATAATAAAAATAGCCCCTGATGGCTTCTCATTATCGAGAACATTAGGGGCTGTTTTATTAAAGGAGGACACATGAGTGGTGTAGAAATTAGAGTTCGTGCGAACTCCCAACAGGCCAGATCTGAACTTAAAAAGGTTGAAGAGTCTGTTGGTAATATTGAAAAAGCAACAAGAAGTTTAGCAACAGCTATTAAAGGCGCTATTGCAACTTACTCTGGTTTTGTTACAATTAAGGGTATTGTACAAGCTGCAGATACTTTTAAACTTCTTGAAAACAGATTAAAATTGGTTGCACAAGCAGGTGAACCTGTTGCAGCAACTATGCTAAAACTAAATAGACTAGCAATTGCTTCTCGTACTGATATTAATACAACAGCAACAAACTATCAACGTCTTGCTAGATCTTTTGCAGGAACTAACCGAACTTCAGGAGAGTTCTTAGAAATTACGGAAGCTATTAACAAAGCTACTAAGATTGGTGGACAACCGTTGGCTACTCAGCAAGCGGCCTTGTTCCAACTTAGCCAAGCTTTTGCTTCTGGGGTTTTACGTGGTGAAGAGTTTAACTCTGTTTCTGAAGGTGCGCCAGAAATTCTAAAAGCACTAACAGACTCTTTAAATGTTAGTCGTGCTGAATTAAGAGAAATGGCCTTTGATGGTCAAATTACTTCTGAAATTCTTGCAGATTCTTTACTTAAGCAGCTACCCAAAATTCGTGAAGAATTTGACTTACTAGCGCCTACTGTACAAGAACTTACAGGCATTATGCAAGGTGAATTTCAAAGAGCTTTATCTGAGATTGATAAAGTTTTTGACTTTTCAGGAAGTACTGCAAATAAAATACAATTACTAACCTCTGCTTTTACTTTTATTGCAGATAGGGCTGTAATTGAGTTTTCAAAATTAAAAATTATTCTTTATCGTTTTCAGTATGATGCTGCCTTTGTTATGGCAGACGCTAAAAAGGCTTTCTTAAGTCTCTTTGATATTAACTTTGATACAGAAGCTTTTAAAGAAAAAATTAATGACGTATTTGAGGGTCTGAAAGGTCTTTCTTTTGTAGAAAATTTACCTAAGATTGATTTAACAAAAGCGATTGAAGGTACAGCTTATGTACTTAATACTTTAGAAACTTGGAAAAATTCTATAGTTTTGGTATTTAAGAATCTATATAATGCCATTATTGGTAATTCGTGGTGGAGAGAAATCTTTGATGAAGGCCAATATGCTATTGGTAGCGAGTATTATATGGAGTTATTAAATAGAGTACTAGGGGATGTAAAATCTTGGGGTACAAAATTTGTTGCTGCATTTAAAGATATTTTCTTTGGTTATGAAGAATTTAATATGTTTAAAGAGGCAGGTCGTGAAAGTAAACGCTCTGGAGGAATTGTTTCATTCTTTTCTTCCGCTACACAAGCAATAAAAGATTTTACAACAGCTTTAAAAGATTCAATTACTCAATCACAGACTTTTGAATCTAGCACTAATTTCTTTACTGGTAAGAAAGATGCCTTTAGAGAAACAATTGATGCCTTTACTACTGAATTGTCAGAAAACGGTGGTATACTAGGTTATTTGACTAAAGTATCTAAAAGAATTAGTGAAATATCTAATCAGCTAGGGGGTAACTTTAAAACAAGCTTTGATAATTTCATACTTGGAAGCCCTGTAGACGATCCCTATGCAGAAGCGGGGAGAGGCTCTCGCCGTGAAGGTGGTGTATCAGGAGTACTTAGTGGTGTAGCTGAATTTGCAGATAGTAATAAGTGGTTGCTTGTTGGTAGTGCTATTGCAGGAGCTGTAACTTTTGCTTTACCTGCTGAATTAAGAAATTCTGCAATACAAGGTGCCTTGTTTGGTCTTGGTTATGTTATTGCTGCTGGATTTCTAAGTATCATAACTGCCCCTATTACGCTCGGTATCGCTGCTATAGCCTTATTACCTCAAGCCTTAAACTACCTTACTGATCAAGGTCTTTTTGGTATTACTACTAAAGATATCGGTCGAGCAATTGCTGATGGTATTGTAAACTTCTTCAAAGATGATGCAGAAGGTGAAGGCTTTGGTACTCGACTTATAAATGCTATTATTAATGCTGCAGGGGAGTTTGGAGCTGGTCTAGCAGAGGGTTTTGAGATTGAAACAGAACCACTAACAGATAAAATAGCGGGGGCTTTTGCCTTAGCTGTTGCAGGTACTGCTACAGTAGGTATCCTCAAAAATGGGCTTATTGGTTCTGCAGCCTTTATGGTTAAAACAATTCTTAAAGGTATTGGAACTAGATTTACTGTTGGTGCTTTAGGCAATAAACTAACAGATACCTTAGATGATATCAAAGATGACAAAAAGATAAAAAGAAAAGGTGAGGCTATCGGTAAAGCGCTTGGTGTTGCTATGATTCGAGGTCTTGTTACTGGGCTAACTGTTGCAACAGCTGCAGATATATTGTCAAATATTACAGAGTCTGTAATTAGTGATAGCGCCTCTGATATAGAAAAATCATTAATTCTTGGAAGCATAGAGGGCGCAGGTGTTGGTGCTGCAGTTGGTCTCTTGTTTGGCCCTCTTGGAGCTTTAGGTGGTGCTATTGTAGGTGGAATATTAGGCTCTATTGTTGCAGCCTTTACTCAAGCCCTACCAGCTATTAAAGAATGGGCAATTGATGTTGGTACATATTTAAAAGATGGTCTTATGAGTGGTTGGGAGGCAGTTAAAACTTCCATATCTGATTTCTTTTCAAACTTAAATCCTTTTGGGGATTCAGGAACAGCTTCTGGCGATGAAATTGGAAGAACTTCTTCTGGAAATAGAGTAGGAAGTACTGCTGCAGAAAATAGTTTATTTAGACGATTTACAAATTGGCTTGATTCTACTGGTTTTGCATCAGGTGGCTATATTTCAGGCGCAGGTGGTCCACGAGACGACAAGATTCCTGCAATGCTCTCAAATGGCGAATTTGTTATCCAAGCATCTATGGTTAAAAAGTTTGGTGCAGGTTTCTTTGCTTCATTAAACTCTGGGATGATTCCTCCTAAATTTGCAGGAGGTACTGCCCAACTATCAGAATGGCAAAAGGTTAAACTCGCTGGTCTTCGTGCAGATGAGCAAATTTTCTTGCAGACTATTGAAGAAGCAAAACAAAAGTTTGAGTACGAAAAACAAACAGGCAATAACACAGGGATTAGTGCTGCTGTAAAAATGCGAGACGCTGCTCAACAAGGCCTTGAAGCAGTCTATGCACAAATAGCAGCTTTACTTGATACAGGTACTATTACTACTGCTGGTGGAGAGACTATTACACCTCCAGGAGCAGATGAGGGTGATAGCCTAGGTAAGCAAACTGCAGATAACTTTGCAGCTGAATTCCAAAGAGGATTTTCGGAAGCATTACGTACAGGCAACTTCAAAGAATTTGGAGAAATGCTTGTTGATCGCTTTACTATGTCTGTTATTGATAGCTTTTCTACAGGTGTTAGCGATGCCTTATTTGAAGGTCTTACTGGAGAAGGCGGCCCTTTAACCAAATTATTTAATGATATTTTTGATTTTGGTAAAACTTTAGGTGGCGGCACTACTGAGGCACTAGAAAACGGTGCAAAACAAGGTGCTGCTGAAGAAACACCTAAAATGTTTGAATCAATTAGTAGTGTCTTAAAAAGTATTTGGAAGGGTATTAGTGAGCTATTTTCTAGTGTATTCCAAGGCGGCTTTGGCGGCGGCGGTGGCGGTTTCAGTCTTGGTGGCATGTTTGGCGGTATTGGTAACATTTTTAGCGGCTTTGGTGAGCTTCCAATATTCGATGGTCTCTTTGGGGGTGCAGGACTAGGTCTCTCATTTAATCAAGGCGGTATTGTTCCAAATACACCATACTCACAAATTGGTAAAGACAGTGTTCCTGCTATGCTAACTCCAGGAGAGTTAGTTGTTCCAGCGGATAAAGTAAAAGACTTTGGCAAGGAAAATAAAGGTTCTCAACAGACATTTAACATTAATGTTTCTGGTGATGTTTCACGACAAACTAGAAAAGAAATTGTTAAGATGCTACCTGAAATTACTTCAGGTGTTAACATGGTTAACAAAGAAAACAACTTTAGACGTTAACTCATTGGGAGGTCCGAAAGGACTTCCCTTTTTTATCAAAATCGTCAATAAAAAAGTGAGAAAATTAATGCATCTATAATGATACATAGTATCACAATCAACCAAGTGGAATCCAGAGGGGAAAATAAATGGAAACAATCTATCTAATAATCGGAAATATCATTCTTGGCTTTTTTGTCAGATACATTATTATCTCTATGAGCATTATGCTAGTGAGATCAGGTGTTAAAGACAAGAAGAAAAGAAAAAGTGTAAAACTAGAAATAAAAGACCAAAATACAAAAGTATTTATTGGTGTTATTGGTGTCGCTTCTTTCATTTATATGGGAGTAATTGACATTTACAGAGGTCATCTAGCTGACTTAAATAGCCTAGTATGGCTAGGCATGTTTCTTCCTGAAATAATGGTAATGTCTATTAAAATCTTTAAAAGTATCGAAAAGAGAAAGATAGCGGAAGCTAAAAAGAAGGAAGAAGAAAAGAAAAAGCAGGAAAAAGTACTGCAAAAACAAAATGGCATAAATGAGAAGAATGCCTATCATCTAAACAATATGTTAAGGAGCATAAAATGAAAAGAGTAGCAAGTGCATTACTCATCTCTATAATCTCAACTTGGGCGTTCGTATCGATTGCCCAAGCAAAAATCAACAGTGAAGAAGTTTATTGTTTAGCTCAAAATATGTTTTTTGAAGCTAGAAATGAACCTTTAGCTGGTCAAGCAATGGTTGCGGAAGTGACTATTAATCGGGCCTTGTCATCAAAGTTCCCAAATACTATTTGCGAAGTCATATGGCAACGTAAACAGTTTAGCTGGACTCATGATGGAAAGCATGATGATCCAACTCGTATGAGCTATCTCGACAGAGAAGCTTGGAAAACCATTCATAAAGCCGCAAAGCTTATAATGGCAGATCCAGAGCAGTACTTGCCAAAAACAGGTGCTACTCATTATCACGCAGACTATGTAAAACCATATTGGGCAACTGATATGGTTTACTTAGGAAAAGTTGGTACTCACTTATTCTATAAAAAGTGAGAAAACTAACGCATCTATAATGATACTATGTATCACCAAGTGGAATCCAAAAGGAGTAAACAAATGTTAGATCCCGCAACACTAATGATCGTAAAAGGAATTGCAACTGGAATGGTAGTACTTACTATTCTTTTTATCTGGGCAGTAGCAGATACGTTCATTACTCTTCATCATGAAGAAAAAACTAAAGAGAGATAATTATGTATATCTTTCACAAAGACGAGACCACAATGATGGTAAATAAAGTGAATAGTAAAGGCGCTTTAGCCTTTGCTGATAAAATGCTAGAACCCGAAAAAGATTTTGGGTACTGGAAATGTCATACGGAAGATCCTCATGAATATACATGGATGCCTATCCGTAAAACAGTAATCTTTAAATCAGCAATGGAGAGAAACAGTGTTTAAAGCAGAGTTAGTATGTTTTGTTAAAGGACAAGAATGTGCAGCGTATAAAGCAGGAGAGTTTCAACAACTTTCTATTATAGGCGAATCACACATGTCTGAAGAAGCTGCTCTAGAAGATGCTTATAAACAAGCATTTGAGTTTTATGGAATTACTTCTGATGAAGTAAAACGTACAAACGTATGGAGAGCAAACTGGTATGCTAAAAAATTAGAAGGAACAGGGTTTGAAAGCCTTGTATCTAATCAACATGGTACTAACAGTAAAAGAAGCGTAATGACTGCTGAAGAGCGTAATCGTTTAAGACGAGAAAAGAATGCTATCAGAAAAGCCAAGGGGTTAAAAGCAATATGAAATATCAAGTGAAACTATACGACAATAAGCGATTTATGTTTTCATATAAATCGTTTAATACCAAATACGATGCAGAAGATTATTTCTTAAGCATTGGTCCTAAATTAAAGCGATACGATGGTGTTGCAATACTAGAGAGGTACAAACGTGAAGAGGAGTATGACAAAGGAAGAAAAACAAGAGTATCTTGAAAAAATTAGCTTTAGCAACTTAGTTAAAGCTATTAACGAAAAATGGTCTCATACGTATATCGATCCTCCCCAAGAAGAAGGTCTAGAGTTCTTCTTCGATATAGAGACTAAAGATTCCTTCCTGTAACTAGTCGCCCTTCGGGGCGGCTCTTTTTACTGTTATTCAATGAGTACTTTACACTTGTTAACATGAATTGGAACGCATGTTGCGCTTTGCAAACCGTAGAGTACTCTTTGGATCACAGTGATCCATCGAGCTAGTCAAAATAAATAAGGAGATCTCTTATGACTAAAAAAACTTATATTGCGCCTTCACGTTATGTCTTAACAGAAGGTCGTGATTATGGTCGCATAAACAATAATATTCGTTACATTGCTGTAGCAGATGTTATGAGAGGCATGTCTATTCGCTATGTAGCAAACATGTATAATGTGTCTGTTGATTCAATTCGAAATTGGATTAAAACAGCTCATCGTAATAATCCTAATTTAACATAAAACTTGCCTCTGTCCCTTCGGGGACAGGGGTTTCTTAAACCTTTTTTTTTTTCAAATTATTATAGGAATCTTATATTTGGTAGAAGTTATTGGTGTTTTCTTACTTTACGTGCTTATTAAATCTTATGATAAACACAACGAAAATGATCAATAACTATTAATGTCTGAAAAAGTAGAGTACAAAAGTACAAAGTCTACTAAAAGGAAATAGTTGATGACAAAAACAATTTTAGACAAACTTGCAGAAGATCTTGATTATAGACAATCTGTTTTAGATAAAAGACAGGCTGCAGTTTTTCTTAACAAAATGAATGCAAGAGATCTTATTGAGTTCTCTTATACTCATATACTAAAAGGGTTAGAAAGGAAATCAACACTTGTAGAAGTAGCAAGTAGTATTGGAAGACGTCTTAGACAAAAATTAAGACAAAAACAAAATAGTGTTTTAGATGTTCAAGGTGGTTGGTTTGTATTAATCAGCTATATTGAACTTGGTATACTGGGATATCGAAAGAAACACACTTATCGTAATGGTAAAAAAGATAAACATAGATCATATTTCTTGTTTGCTAAAGATTGGAAAGCTATTAAAGAGCTTATGGATTTAGTAGATACAGAAAAATGTGACATGTTTCCAGTTAACACACCTCCAAAGCCTTGGATTCGAGATGCCTATCATGAAGAGACAGGTATTAGTGTAATTAAAAAGGGTTATGAAGATGCATTGAAATACTATGAAAATCATGATATGACTTACGTAGTAGAAACCTTAAATAAACTAAATAGTACAGGTTGGCGAATTAACGACTTTGTATTTGATGTTTATAAACAATGTATGCACAATGACAAAAATCCTTTTAAGTTTACTAAAGAGATTGATCCAATTAAACGGGCTTCGTTAATCATTGAAGCAGAAGCTATACAGAGGCTTGCAGAGAAGCACCTAGGTAAAGCATTCTATCACCTCTATAACCTTGACTTCCGAGGTCGCATTTATCCTAATACTGCCTTCTTACACGAGCAGTCTAGTGATAATGCTAAAGGCATACTAATGCTTGATGAACCTGTTCCCTTAGGGGATGTGGGTTATTACTGGTTGTGTGTACATACAGCAAATGTCTGGGGTAACGATAAAGTTAGCCTTGATGATCGAGTTGAATGGGTCTCTGAGAATATAACAGATATATTCGACTATGTAGAAAATCCACTAGTTAATACTAATTGGATGAATGCAGACAAGCCATTTAGCTTCTTAGCAGCTTGTTATGAACTGTATATTATAAACGAGTGGATGAAGAATGGAAATGATGTATCTGACTTTCCTTCTTGTTTACCTGTTTATATTGACGGTTCTAATAATGGTGTTCAACATCTAGTAGCTATGTCTCAAGATGATGAAGTTGCGCCGCTTGTTAATCTTGTTCCTAGTAGACTTCCAGGTGATGTATATATGTTTATTGCTGAAAAAGTATGGGAACGTCTTGATAAACAAGTTAAAGGGTTAGACAAAGAAACTATTAACAAGTTTCAGGAAACCTTTGATACAGCAATTAAACTGCAAAGAGCCTATGAAAATGCTCCTGATAAATCAGAGCGTAAAGCTTTGGCTTTTCAAGAAGCACAATCATGGCGAAACAAAAACCGTGATTTACGAGAAAAACTATTTCCTGTTTACTGGCACAATATTCAAGACAAGAAAATCCAACGTAAAACTGTCAAGCGCAATGTTATGACACTAGGTTACGGTGGTACGTCTTACGGTATGGGCCAACAGGTAATAGAAGACACTCGTGATATATCACCCTACTTGAGAGACAAAGAACACCTCTGGGGTGCGCTCCTTGGCTCTCTGGTATATAATACCTGTTATGAAGAACTTAAAGGACCAGCTAAAATGCTAAGACTCTTCCAAACTGTAGCCGAAAGAGCTAACAAACGAAAAGAGCATATGAACTGGATTTCTCCAATAACAGGCTTCCCTGTAGTACAAGCTTATCGCAAGCCTACTACTAAGCGTACTGAACTTAAATATGGCGATGACATACTTAAGGTACAGCTACAAGTATGGGAAGAAACCACTGTTAATGAAACAAAACAAAAGACTGGTGCTGCACCTAATGTAGTTCATAGTCTTGATGCTGTTCATCTAACAATGTGTATACATGATGCAGAATACCCTGTTACTGTTGTTCATGATTCTTTCGGGTCTCATGCAGGTAATATGGATAAAATGTTTTATCATGTTAGAAAGAAATTCGTAGAACTTTACGAATCTAAACCTCTAGAAGACATTCTAGAACAACTACAATCAAGTGACTTAATACCAGAGAAAGGTAATCTAAATGTCGGCGATGTACTCGAATCCGATTTCGCTTTTGCATAAGTATGCAGTAGTAGAATTTGAGGGTGCAACAGAAGTTGTACTTGTAACTGACTACAATAAAGACAATAACTGTTTGGAAGTAAAAATAAATCCAGGCAGCGAACACGAAACCTATGCAGAAATGTATATGGAAGACCAGCCTGAGTACTGGTATATAGTTGAAACGTTTGGGTAAAAATTACCTGACGTTAAAGAACATATGTTCATAAATGTAACCTTATTATAGATATCCAAGAGGAAATAAACATGGCTATTCTTAAAAATGTAGAACTATTCTTTGCTAAACTAGACCCAAACAAGCCTAATGCTACGTTTGATGCTAACAATCCTACATGGGAACTTCAAATCCGTACTCGTGATAAGAAGCAAGCAAAAGAATGGAAAGAACTAAACCTTAACGTTAAACCAGATGAAGACGATCAAGGTATGTTCTACAAAGCCAATCTGAAGAAGAAGACTAAAAAGGCTAATGGTGAACCTCAGAACCCAGTTAGTCTAGTCGGCGGCGATCTCTCTGCACTCGATCCAAACACGTTAGGCAATGGTTCTGTTGGAAATGTGCGTGTGTATCAATATGAGTACAATGTAGGTGGCCGTAAAGGTATTGCATCAATGTTGATGGCTGTACAAGTAACTACTCTCAAAGAGTATACACCTAAACCACGAGAAGATGACTTCGAAATGGTTGAAATGGAGGTTGTCAAAGTAGCTGATAACCAAGTAGTTGATCAAGATCAGTTCGTAGCAGCTGATGAGCTTGATGACGAATTAACATTCTAATTATTCTTAGGGGAGACTGTAATGGTCTCCCTTTTTTATCAAACTAGTCAACCAAGAGGATGATATGAAACTATACACAGTTAAATGTACACACATTGTTGAAGTGGAAGCCGAAGACATGGAAATGGCCTTTGCCGAAGCTTATTCAATGGTTGAATCTGAAGACAACTATGAGATGGAAGTAATCAAAGAGGAAGAAGTAGAATGAAAAACTATGTATACTTAGCAGGTCCAATGGAAGACTGCTCAAAAGAAATGATGATGCACTGGCGACAAGCTGCTACTGATCACTTACTTCACTCTGATATACAAACGCTTGATCCTACTCGTAGGGTTAGCTTCCATGATCAACTAACAGAAAACTTACAGGATGTTACTAAAACTATGAACACCTGTAAACGTATCTTTAAACAAGACTTGCAAGATATTGCTAATTCAAAAGTTGTGCTTGCTGATGTACGTAGAAACTCTGGTCGTGGTACTGGGACTTCTATGGAACTAATGTTTGCCCATACTAAG
>Ga0208162_1000812_pt1 | contig 17163 bp, 14 predicted proteins | sample CB_VirMetaG_4_FD_184539 | JGI IMG/M metagenome (GOLD analysis project Ga0208162, IMG submission 184539) | Freshwater to marine saline gradient viral communities from Chesapeake Bay - CB_1508_1M Viral MetaG (SPAdes) (version 4) | ecosystem: Environmental > Aquatic > Marine > Coastal | place: USA... | reverse complement strand
CGATGGCGTTGAATACCACTGAGGATTTATTGTTATAGAATTCATAATATTTATTTTTATCTTTATTTATATTGTCTTTTAGATCTCCCCAAATCATTTCACACACTTCATAGTGCTTTACAATTGGGATTATTTTATTTAACTCCGGATTATCACCATGTTGTCTATAAAATAATTCATGTGTTTGTGTTGTAGGTCGTATATACGTAGTAGGGGGTGGATTGATGTCATAGAGCTCTTTTAGGCAAAAATAATGCAATATTTCCTTTTTATCCCTACAATATAATTTTTCATACTTACTTAATATTTCGTTTATATGCGTGTTTACACCATTTAAAGTTTCGCTATGGTCAATACATAGCATAAATCCTTTACTCGCAAGTAACGGCCTAATATACACCAAAGACACGCCATTTTGTGCCGGATGTATTCTATCATTAAAGGGAACTATTTCAATAAATGCTTCTTTATAACCACTATTGTAAAAAACCTTTAACTGCTCTATATCTTCTATAAGCCAGTACATAAAACCATTTTATGTAAATATACGAAATTATTTAGTAACCTCCACCTGTTCTAAAAAAAGTAGGTGGATTTTCTACATATGAGCCAGATTGTCTAGATGGGGGTAGGGGGTTTGGAGTTGAACCTGTTGGTAAAAATGCTAAATATTCATGAGGTTCTTCTATATGTTGCCTACCAACCATTGGTCCTTTTTCGGGATGTATATGGTAATAACCAATATAAGGTTTTCTGTTTTTAGAGTATACTAGTTCAGATCCATCACTATATAAGTTTTCATTATCACTATATTTAAAATATTTATCATATTTACCTCTAAAATATTTAGAAAAATAAGGTAATTTTTGTCTATTTTCTACTAATTTAACTGTGTTAAAATTTGCTTGGGATGTTTTTTTAAAGTCTCCAGTTAGCAACCAATTAATACTAACAGGTTCCCATAATTGATATTGTATATTAGGGTTTTTGTTTTGTAAATAATCGAATTGTAATTTATTAATTTCAATAGTTTCATATGTTGAACCTTTATATGCAAAGTATCTTACAAATTCTCCTAATTCATAATCTTCTTGTGTTGGAGCAGGTGAAATTAGTTGAGGAGGGGAGGGTGCATTTGGCACATAGGATACAGATGGAAATATATCTCCGGGTTTAATTTGATAATAACTAGTAGATTTAAATTCAGATTCTGTCGATTCTGCAACGCCTACAATTGAGGATTTATTTGAAGTAGTTAATTGGTATGTAGGTATATCATTTGGGGATTTATTTGAAAAGATTTTTCCATCAGAAGTTTTATAATAAAATCCTTTATAGTTTTCACCTGTAGAAATGACTATAAATTCATTTCCATTAGTATATAAATTTGTTATTATTTGGGATTTAGGATAATACATTTTTATATCTTAAGTTTGTGTGCTTCCTGTTGTTGGGGTTGTTAATCTTGATGGTAATTCTGGAGGGATCATATTACCTGCAAGATAATATTCTCTTAAAGTAGGCCATGCTGCCTCAGTTTTTTCATTCCACCCATTACTACTCCATTGACTGTATGCTGCTACTGCTGCATTCGCTAAAATTTGAGCTTTATCTGCTGGTGGTCTTAGTGCTACAAAAACATTTTGACCATTACCTTCAGGTTTAATGTTTGAATTTGATCTAATAACTAAAGATGATGTTCCCGCTCTTTTTACTCTTACTGCTTTAGTACCAATTGTATATGTTTTAGCTGCTACCGTATTATTAACGTTTCCTCCTATAACGTATATTGTATTAGCATCAACTTTATAAACTATATCCCCATGTGTAGCACTTACATAACTTGAATTCTTAAATTTATTATTAGATAAAATATTAGTACTTGGGTCAGATGGATTTTTTGTTGTTCTATTATATACTATGATATCGCCAACTTGAACTCCTCCAAAAGATGGGGAGCCATCATAGCTATAAGTTGATAAGTTTAACTCTTCCCCTTGACCAAAATTTCTAGCTCTTTTAACTTTCTGTTCAGTAATATAAATTCTATTATTTACAGTATTAATTCTGTTTACTCTAAGGCTAGCAGTTGAACCTTCCATTGGGTTATAAAAAGTCCACCCATATGAACTATCAGATTTAATTGCAGATGAATAAAGAGCATGTGAATAATTATAGGGGAAGTTTATACCATTAGATTTACTTAACCAAGAAATAAAACAAGCACTCCAAGGCACATCATCTCTATTTACATACCCAGCAAATGTTCCTGCTGCAGGAGCCATATCTAAGAAAGTAAAAAGACCATTATCTATTAATTCAACACTAGTGGGTACGCTACGAGGAATACTTAAAGTTGTAATAGAAGTACTCCATTTGCTATCACTAATACTATGATCTACACTTTGTATAATAAAACTTAAGTCATCTTTAGTACCTCCTGATGTATATTGAGTTGGTAAAAATCTAGTTACTATAGGTAACTTTTGATAAATTTTTACACCGGACAACCCCATCATATCAATTTTTAAATTTAAGGGGATAAATCCTTCCCTTCGAGAACTTGTATTAGTTACTTTAAATATTTTTTCATCTCTTAATTGGATGTATTTTTTAAAAGCTTGTTTTAATTGTTGAAAGATTGTTTTATTAGCTATATTAAGATACTGTCCTTGTGTTACACTATAATTTTCAACTTTGTTTATAGGACCAGAAAAAAAGTAAGCTAATAATTGTTGGTAAGCTGCTCCTTTAAGATTAGCCTGAAATTGTGCTTTAGATTGAATATTACGATTTAAAAATTTTAAATATTTTTCTTTAAATTCTGAAAATGTACTCCTAGGGAAAGTAAATTTACCGATAGTACCTGATCTTGTATCCTCACTTCTAAAAATATCATTATACCATGTAGTTTGAGCATCATACCCCGCAACACCATCATATTCTCCATTCCATAATTTATACAATTCTTCATCAGATTTTTCTTCTTCTGCTTTTGATATAGCTTCAACATCAATATCATCAATAGGTGGAATAATTTCTGGGGTAAATCTATCTTGTAAGCCTGAGTTCCATGATGCGAATGCTGTTCCGTCTGTTAAAGCCGTTGAAGAATTTCCTGCCGTTGCCCCAATAGCTAAAGATGTTGCTAAATTTGCGTCAATTTTACTTTCAAATGAAAAATTATATATAAAATTTGATTTAGTAATTCCATTAGAAGAATTATAACCATATAATTCAAATGGAACTACTTTTTGTTTTGGGGTAGTAGGGATTAATTTTGATAAAATTGATTCATTTCCCTTAGGTTGGACTTGGTCTATAAATACAATTTCATTATCATTTTTTATAATAGGTTGGATTTTATTTACATCACCTAAAGCACTATTTATACCATCACATATTCCTACTAAAAACTTATAAAGACTTAAATTACCTTCTTTATCAGTATTTTTCTTTAATTGTTGTTTTATAAATTTAAAGTTTAAGTATAAATTCATTAATTGCCCATAATACAAATCAGCATCATTTTCTGTATCTAGTACAAAGTAGTTTTTAAAATATGGGTCTGTGTATGTAGAGGGTACAAGAATACCACTAGCAAATAATTTAGGTTTAACAAAACATACCTCTAAATCATAAGAAATTTGGTTTGGTTGAGCACTTACAATATTCGTATTTTCGGACAAATCAAAATCTACCATAGGGTAAGTAGTTCTACCTACTACTAAAGGAATACAATATTCAACTATCCTATTTAACAATTCTTTAAAAGTACAATATACCCTTACAGGATTTTCATTATTTTCTCCCCAACCTTCTACAACTTTAACTAATCTTTTTCCACTAGTGAAATTATTAGAAACTAGGTTTATATATTTTCCATCACCCGAAACAGCATCAGCACCTTTTTCTGCCATATAGGAGTCCATCCATTTTTCTAAAATTGTATAATTTCCTATTGTTTTTTGTGCTTCACTCTGAATACTATTGGCTTGAGTTTTTAAATCTAGTGATGCCGCAGGGACATTTATTGTTAAAGATTCAACTACATCTCCTAAAGTGTAAAGTTCTAATTCTATATCATAAGTACCATCTGGGCCAAAATTCCAACTAAAATTAGTTACCCTTCCAAAAAACCCATCATAATTCCCACTATACTGGGCTCTTAATGCTTCGATCCCATCTAAAACCTCTCGTTGATCTTTTACTCCACTTTTAAAAAATTCATTTTCAATATAAGTAGAACCTATGTTTGTTTTAGTTTGTGATTGATTATCTATAAAAGAAATATGACCCCATTCTAGCATCATAGTAAAACCTAGTCTCATATAAAGTAACTCTAATAAATCAAATTGAAATTGATTAAATGCTTTTATTTGAACTGTAGCAGATCTAATAGATCCTCTATTTACACATTTAATATCTGCTGATACTATACCAGGCATTGGTTGTTTTCCAAAAGAACTCCCTCCTAACCCATATGCTTTTGTAGAATTCCATACACTCTTACTAGTATTAATCCCAAATCTTTGTTTTAATTTTGTATCTTCTAATGAAGATAACCCATTAAATAAAACTGAACTTTTAGCTAAAACATTAGAATTTTTAAATTTTTTTATTTCATTTTCTGAAAATCCTAGTCTTTTTAATTTAGCTGTGGCCGCCTTAGCCTGAATTTTATTATTTTCTTCAATTTGGCCATTTACTGTTTTTATTTTTTCTTTATTTTGTTCCTTAATTTCCTTAAGATTGTCCCAAGCTTCTGAAACTGAAGCATCAGCCCCTGATGATGTGCCTACTTCTTCTTGAAGTTCACCTCTATTTTCTAAATCTTCTCGTGTTTGGGGTGGGACGGCTTTAAAAATATCTACGCCAGAAGCTAATTTGATAAAAGAATTATTATTACTAAGGATATTTATATCAGTGCTACTTCTGGTGTTTTTATACCCTTTACCTTGTAATGTTTGTCTTTGATCAATTTGTTCTACTACATATCTATCAAGATTTTCTCCAATTAAATTTCCAGTCATAACTATCTTTCATTTAATATACGTTGTTGATTTAGAACTTCCACTAAATTTTGGGGAATTCTTATTTGAATCCCAACAGGAGGAAAGTAAGAATTTTGTTTTAAACCGGGGTTTGAAGATGAAATTACCCACCATAAAGAAGGGTCACCATAATATTGAAAAGCTAACTGATCATATCTATCTCCTTCTTGAGTAATAACATAAATATCCTCTGAACTTAATGGAGGGACAGGGTATTTAGTTGAACCATAAAATTCTCTTCTATTTGTACTTTTAAAAACTCTAGTATTTGTGTATCTACTCATTTTAATTATTTTTTATGCTCCATAACCCATCATTCCTGAAAAGTCATTTCCAAATCCATCAGTATTAGTACCTTGGGATTCTTCAGTATTATTTACTTGGTCTCCACTACCTGTGTTTGCTAATGGTGCAAGAATAAAGTTTGATGAATCATAATTATTATTTTTAGCATTTTTTAATGCTATAAATCTTTCATCCCCAAAGCTACTAACATAATTACCAGCACTATCTTCTGTTTTTCTACCAGCATAATTATTTTGTTGGATTTGAGGTACAAAATTATGAATTGGTTTAAATGTAAATCCAGAAACTTTTATATACATAGCTAATTCTTTTGTTTTAACACCGCCATCTCCATTACTCATATTAGATTGGCTATCTACATCAATTTCATAAGGGGATTCTTTTATAGGTGATATATTTAAACCTGTAATTATACCAGGTTGTTCATAACAGTAACCACCCATTGTAAGATAAGCTATATTACCTTTCATGTATCCATTTTGCCCATAATCTGGGGCTAAGGATGATGCTAAAAAATTTAGTTTTTGATACATTGGAATAAGCTCATCAATAGATAAAGCTGCTACTGTCCAATCCATAGTTATTTGTCTATCAAATCCACCGTATCTATAAAAACTTTCTCCTCTACCCATAAATTGTTCTTCGTTCCATTTTGCAGAATAATTATCTGAGAAATTATCTATAAATGATCTAAAGTGAATATAAGTTTTGTAAGGGGTACCTTTATAATCTTTATCATTAGATAATATGCCAATTCTAAACTTTACTAAATCATTGATAACATCTGTTTTACCAATCATTTGGGTACTTTGATATAAAGGTAAAGCATTAATTTTATCTAAAGGACCTGTTGGTTTTCCTCCTTCTTGTACACCAATATTATAGTTAATAAGATTTTTACCTTTTCTTCCTGGATCCCCCATATTTACTCTACCGCCTAAAGTATCGTTTGGGTTATCATAATCTAAAGATGTACTTAAAACATCTTTGTTAATTCCTTTTTCTTGTTGTTTTAATAATTGTTTTCTAAAATCAGGCATTGTTTTACCTTTATCAGTATAAGTACCATAAGGTTTATTTCCAGTTTTAGAAACTATTTGAGAATAATTTAGTAAATAATTACGATTTGAAAATTCAGAAGAATTTAAGTATTCATTAGTATCGACTACTCTTTTTAATGAAGTTTGCCCTATACCTAATGCAGATCCAGGACCACCATTATATCTTAAAATTTCATTAAAATTATCTGAAATATTTAACCCACTTGGGGAATTATTTTTGAATAAATTATTAAAAACACCTACTAAAGTTCCACCTACACCTGCCCCTGTAATTGAATCTAAAAAAGAATTTATTGGGTTTGTTTGGTTGGATTGGGCTATACCAATTTTTGCTTCAGTTAAATTAACTAATCTATTTTCTAATGGGGATTGTGATTTTGAAACCCTTTTTGCATACATGGGTTGAGATAAAGGTAAACCATCATTTAAAATATTATCAATAATATTAATTCCTGTATTAGCTCCATCTGGGGATGTATCGCGAAATGGGTTTAGACCTTGTTTTAATAAATGTCCTCCTTCAGCATTTACAGCAGCCTGTGCTAATGTAGAAGTAGGCAAATATACACCATCATTTATAGGATTAAAATTAATTCTTGAATTAGATTGAACTCTTACACCAGTACGAGATAACACATTTTGTTTTGCTGCAAATTGTAATCCTTTAGGTGATATAAAAAATTGACCTAATCTATTTAGATCGTCTCCTGTTCTACTTAAAGTATTGGCTCTTAAAAGGAAGTCAGGACCACCAGTGTCTCCAGGAGAACTGTTTATGGATTTGGTAACAAAAGGTTCTTTGCTGTTACCTCCACCAACACGGTCTTTACCATACCTTAAAGATTTAAGGTCAGTTGTTAAATCTAAAAGCCCCATATTTTATTACTGTGGTAGATTGTCTAAATACTTAACAGGATCAGCAGAATCTAAAGTTGATGGAGCAGGTTTTCCATTTAAACCAGGGATACCATTTAATGAATAGGTATCATGTAATTTCGATTGTTGAAAATCTGGAGTAGATGGGGTTGTTCCATTTAAGTTAGATAATGTTGAACCTCCGTTTGTTAATTTATTTAATAAGCTCATAATTATTGTTTTATTATAAATATTAAGTTATTGGATTTGTCGTGAATTAACACTAAATGCTGTTCCTACACTGGTAGCATTCATTTTTACTGTGCCTTGTTTATTAAGGATTTGGTTTAATAATGCATTTGTTTCTTTCATACTTCCTCCACCTCCTAAGTTAGTTCCAGCTACAACAGTATCTTGATTATTTAAAGCTAAAGAACCTGCAGGGGTAGATAATATTCTATCACCATATCCTGGGGGCATAACCATATCATCAACAGTTCCTATTACTGATGAAGCTCCTTTTACCGCTGCTGCCATTCCGGCAATTGCTGCAATTGCTCCTGGTATACCTAACCCAAAAGGAATTGCTGAAAAAGTAGAGAATATTTTTGGGATTGCTGTTGCAAAACTTATTGTAGCTAAAACTGCCTGTCTAGCTGCTAAGCCTGCCATTAAGCCTCCCATAATGCCTAAAAAGGTCTTAGATTCAGCTAAATAACCAACACCTTTTGCTAAACCATCTAGAAAAGGAGCAAATGCTAAACCTATTTGGGCAATTGAATCTTTCATTTTACCCGCAGATAAAGCTAATTTTTCTTGAGCACTAACAGATTGCATTTGTTCATATGTAGCTTCTCCATAAGTATTTTTAAATTCTTCAGCTGATAAGGCATTTAATTGTTGTTTCATTACCATATCTGCTAAAGCATCTCTACTCATTCCTAAAGCTGCTGCTGCTGCTTCTTGTTGTACCCTATTTCCGCTTGCAAATGCTGCTGTAATTTCTTCTTGATTAGCTATTTCTTCTGCTAAACCTGCTAAATCATTAGTTAAAGCTAATTGTCTTGCTTTTTCTAAATTAATATCTTTACCAAGTAGCATTTCTGCTGCAAGTTCGTTTTTTATAGAGGTTTCAAAATCTAGTAAACTACTAGCTATGGCGTCAACACCTTCTAAATTAGTACCTAATAAAGCGGCATTAGCGGCTGCTTCAGCAAGAATTTCTGGGCTGGATCCTAAAGATACTTTTATTGAATTACTTGCACTAGCAACATCTTCTAAAACACCTTTTACATTAATTCCAACTCCTGCTTGTTTTGCTAATGAACTAGCTGTGGCTACAGTATCACTTAAAATATCTTCAGTTTCTTTACCCTGTAGTCTAGCCATTGTAGTTAATGAACTAGCAGCATCTTCCGCTAAACCAAGTTTAGTGGTTAGCATTGTAAAGGTCTCTAATGTTTGACCCCCAAAGTCAGCAACTAAACCTGTTTCTTTAGATAATGCAACAAAAGCTTTTGTAGCTTTTTCCCCTGTAAACGCTACATTTTCAGAATCGATAGCTGTTTGGTTCAGAGATTTTTGCAATTCCTTAGCTGCATCTTTTGATATCCCTGTTGTTTTGGCTAACTTAGCCATATTTTCACTACCCTTAAGAATAGCATTTCCTATAGCAAACAAGGACAATTCACCTAACCTAGATAAAGTAACAACTTCTGAAAATCTACCTTCTAATATCGCTGATAAAGTTCCGGATTTATCCAGCTTATCAACCATGCCCTTAAGACTTTCATTTCCAATTGAAAGTAGACTTTTATTTTTTTGCTGCTCAGTATTTTGTTTTTTAATACCATCAAGAGCTTTTTCTTGAAAATCTAATTGTTCTTCTTCTTGGGCTAGTAAAGTTTTTTGTCTTTTAGTTAATCTTCCACCTAAAAGATCTCTTTTGGCTTCTAAACGAGCTCTATTTAAAGCTATTTTTTCTTGTTCTTTAGCTATATCTTTTTGAGTAGCAACCCCTCGTGTTACTTTAGACTGGAGGTCAATTAAGGATTCGGTATTTTTAACTGATTGTTTTAGATCTGCTACTAAGCCACGTTGCATTGTTTTACCTACAACGTCTACTTTACCATCTAAGTCAGAAGCAGCATCTACCGCATCTTGAAAAGAACCAACTAATTGGTCTCCAATAGAAGAAACGGCATCAAGAATAAATCCTAATTCCTTATTTATATCTTGTGCTTCCTTTTTAGATTCTCCGTCTCCTAGGGCCATTGAAATGTTTTGTTATAAATATTAAGTAATTATATTTTTATTTATAACTGGTTTTGTTTTGAAATTGAGGTGTAGATACTTTACCATCTTTTCCAATTAAGGATTTTTTGCCTTTTCCTTCCTGTGCTTTTTTAAGAGATTCTGTTTCTTCTTTATAGAAATCTTGAATTAATTTGAAGGTATATTTACGAAGCCAAATAGGCATATTATAAACAGTAGGCCAATCATACCCACCTTTACCATGGAATACTATTTCATGTATTTGTCTAAATAAAGATTGTCTTTTTTGACTAGCTGAGGTCAACGTCAGGCCAAAAAAACTTAATCCCAATGGGGATGTTAACCCGCTTAGTTCCGTTTTCGGGAAAAAAAGTCAGATCTACGTCTGGTTGTGTTTCAAGAATATTTTCCCTTAATGCTCGAGCATCTCGAGCTAATAAATAATTATCAACAAAATCTCTTACTGTTTTTCTTTCAGAATCTCCTTCAACTGATTGAATCATATATTTCAATCTAGTAGTAGCTTCAGGTACATTATTTTTATCAATTTTTTGTAAACCTTTTAGTTCATTTTGAATTTTAATTTCATCTCCATTAGTAAGTAATTTATAAGTAATTACATTACCTGAGTGGGGGAGTGTAAAGCTAAAATTGTTTCCATTAGCGTATAAACTTTTATCTAATTCTTTATCTTCTAATGTGGATAAATCTACATTATATTCTTTCCCATTATACTCATAGGTGTAATCTTTACCATAACCTAAAACTCTAGCAGCTACCATTATAGCATTTTTATCTCCAATTAGTAAATCACTCCAGTTAAATTTAGTTACTACTAATGCTTTTAATACTCTATCAATTACAGACCCATCAGATATATAGGATGCGTTAGTAAGAATATCTTCTTCTTTAGCTGTCATATATTTCATTTCAATTGTACCACTTGCTAATGGGTGGTCTTTAGGATATAAAAGTCCTTTTGAGGGTAATGATACTGTTTCTGTTGGAATTTTAAATTCGGCCATAATCTTTATTTAATAATAACGTTTTTACGTTGATAAATATTAATATAAGAAAAGTTTCTTACATTTCCACACTATTTTTAAAAAAATAATTTATTTGTTTTTGAATTAGGATCATAATAATAATGCCCTTGCAGTGTTATTCTTGAATCTCCTTTTCTTAACTCAAATCCCCCAATTCTATGGTTTAAATTTCCATTCCAAATATGTAAAGTTCCTAATTCATATTCTTTAGTTCCTGTTTTATAATCTAAATAAGGGGTAATTCCATTACATTCTATAAGTAATACAAAAGAATATATTTTACTGATATCAATAGTAGGATAATAATCTAAAATACTAGTGTCTACATGATAATTAAACTTATTAAAAGGTTGGGGGTAATCAGCATAAATATGAAATCCTGGGATTGTAAGTTCAACATCTAGTTCTGATTCTATTGATGTTATTTCTGTAATTTTATTAATTAATTTTGTATATGTTTTAGAAAATTTTTTAAGCAATAATAATTGTATCCCTAAATCAATATTTTCTTTTTTTCCTTCTAACCTATATAAAGCATCTCCTAACATGTGTTCCGCTCTATATCTTTTAAATAATGATTTTTCTATAGGGGTTCCTTTAAATTGTTGTAATTGACTATTTGGGTATTCAGAGGAGTGCTTCCAATATTCTTTTAAAGAATATATCTTTTGTTTAATGTTATCTATTTCAGATTTAGAAATAAAATTAGGATAGTCTTTTACCATATACTAAAAATAAAAAAAAGCTTGACCTAAGCCAAGCTATTTTTCAAAAGGGGAGGGGTAAAATTTTTAGAAATTTAAAATACAATAATCTGGTTGTACTGTTAATTCTATATTTTGAGCAGTATCTACAGTATCCCAATTGTAATCACCAAATGTAGCTGATTGTATAAAAGCACCTTTGATAATCCATTCAGATACGATATCACCTACAGGACCAAGTACGTTAAAAGTAAGATCTTTTTTATAAAAATCACTATATCCATCACGACCTGTTACTGATTCATGGTGTAAACGTACCCACTCCATAACTGATTGTGCACCTGATGGTGTGATTGGGTCAAATAATGTTAATGAAATTGGATCCCAAACTGTTTTACCTTTTACATATCTTGATACATTCATATGGTTTAATTCTACTGTACCTTGGGATACGGATACAGCTCCAACACCTTTTACTAAATAAGCAGGAATACCATCTACATAAAGGATAAACCTATTTGCTTGTTTTGGCTCAAAAGCTGTGAAAAATATTTCGTTTGGATCTAATACTGCCATTTTATTTTATTATTTTATTATAAATATTCTATTTTTAAATTTTTATGCTGGGAATGTAGCTCCTGTTGGTAGTACATTGAAATCTAGGATAATAAACTCAGCTGTTTTAGTTGGTTGTAAGTAAATTTGACCTATTAACTCATTTCTATCTATTACAGTTGGTGTATTATTTGTATCATCCATTACTACTTTGAAAGCATACAATCCTTGTCTTTGTTGTACTCCTTCTAAATACGGATTTACTACACTTAAGAAATTGTTTCTAGTAGCAATTGTATTTTGTTCGAATACTAAATTATCAGCTACTCCAGAAATAAATCCTTTAAGAGCAATTAACAATCTTCTAACATTTACTCTATCTAAAGCACTAGCTCTTTTCTGTAATGTTTTTTGTCCAAATACAACTACTCCACTTTGTGGGAATGTTGCTAATGGGTTAACATTTGATTCATATAAAGTATCTCTGTTATTAGCTGTTAATTTTCTTTCAGCTCTAACTACTTGTCCTAAAGCTCCTCTAGTTAATCCAGCTGGTGCAAACCATGGTTCACTTGAAGCATCTGTAAATACATAAACTCCTGGGATTACTGTTGAAGCTGGTGAGTATACTAATTCGCCTGTTTGAGGATCAATCATTTGAACCCAAGGCCAATATGTTGCTGCATAGCTATTATCAAATGAAGCTGCTGCTTGAGAAACTGAAGCAACTGAACTTCCATATTTTACTAAATCTACTACTGCAATAGCATCACCTCTATTTTGAGTATTAGTAACTAATGCTGTAGTTTGTGTTGAATGTACTGCATTAATTAATCCTGGTGCTGAAATTGCATTATATTTGTATTCGTCTACATTTCCTAATAAAGCTAATGCATTAGTATAATTACTTCCAGTTAATCCTTGAGTATCAAATGCAGATCCATCTCCTATTTTATCATAGAAGTTAGCAACTCTACCAGAAGTTGAGGTTGTAATATTTCTACCTGTAGCTCCATTAAACGATCCAGATTGAGCAGAAGGCATTGATCCTGTAAATTCGGATTTTGCTTGACCATTATTATCAAAATAATTTGGAGTTTTTAAATTTACTGATTTTACTCTTATATATTTAGATAAATTTGCATATGATCCAGATTCTTGAATAAAATAATCACTTCCTTCATTTACTAAATTTTTAGTAATATCACCAATTTGTGCTGATATATAATTTGGAGAATATGGGTCTAATGATAAGTTTTGATATTGTTCAAGTACTACTTGTTGATTAGAATCATCATTTCCTCTTCGAACTAATAAGCTAAAAGTACCAGAGGCAGTATTTACACTTGGAATTGACCAACGAATATTTTCTGCTGATCCTGTTGCAAGTGCACCATTACTTAATAATGTTGTACCTGTATTCATTATTTCTCCTTCGGAAATTGTTTCTAATTGGAATGGAGAATCGCCATCAGCTAAATCTACATTTCTTAAAGTTACTACGGCAACATCAGCGGTTACATCTGCAGCGGTAGCAGTTAATACTATATCAGTTGCTCCTGCTGATGTTCCTCCTAATTCTGTGTTAATATCTGCTGCTGCCCAAGTAAATGTATCTCCTGGTACTACTCCTTCACCTGCTGATGTAGCTGTTATACTAGATAAACTAGCTTGAGCAGCAGAACCTGTAAAAGTTAAAGACCAAGCTTGACCAGTTGCTGTTGTGCTTGTTGTTGCTGATGGATTGATTGTAATTGTTCCAGCATCGTAAGTATCATCTGCATTAAAAGTAGATGAACCTGATAATTCTGTTGCTACAATTGGTGAACCACCATTATCGTTAGAAGAGAATGTAATAGTGTCGCCAGCTTCATAATTAGCACCACCTGCAGAGGCTGTAATAGCAACTAATGAACCACCATCTAATTGAATGTTAAATACTGCACCTTCACCACTACTCCCTGTGTAACCAGCAGCAGTAATACTTTCAGCTGAACTAGTAAATCCAGTTCCTGGATCTGTTACAGAATCAAATAATGTGTCAGCATTTGAATCTCCTGTTTTTAAAGCTGATCCATCTACTGTGTTAATAAATGAACTAGTAGCAGGAGTGAACGCTTCAGGTACAACTCTTGTCACTAATAAACTTGTTCCTCCACTTTGGAAATAATTATTTGCTGCTAATGAAGTTAAGTATGAATAAGCAACTGATGCACTCTGTACTGTAGTACCAAAAGTTGCGGTATACTCGCTAAAAGAAGTAACTAATGTAGGAACTTCTACAGGACCTAAAGCAGTAGGTCCGATAATTGCAGCACCTACTTCAACGGGTTGTTGAGTTATAAATGATTGGTCGTTTTCTCTAGCTAATACACCTGGAGATAATAATGTTTCTGCCATCTTTATATGTTATTTTTGATATTGTTTTATTATACATATTAAAGACTTTCTTAAAGAACTATTTTGAACTAATGAATTCTCCTTTTTCTAAATCAATGTTTCCATCTCCGTATTTTTCCTGTAGTTCTTTGCCTACTTTTTCTTGATCTTGGAGAAGAGTTTGATATTGATTTTGGAGATTTTGTTTATCTCTTTCTAAATAAATTTTTCTTAATTCAATTTGACCTAAAGAAAAAGTTATTTCATTATCTATTCTTTGAAAATCTCTTAATTGTTGCAACTCTTCTTGTGATAACTTTGTATTACTCATTTTTATTTTGTTTATAAATATTAATAAAATTCTTTTAATGCCATTATTTGTTCCCTTAGGGGTAAAGTTTTTACTGTTCCTTTCAAACACTTATTATATGAAGGAGAATCAATAGGATTTATATTAATATCTTTATTATATATCTCTTTTAATAATAGAAGTAATTCATATTTAGATACACATTCCCCTTCTAATATATTTTCAATGGGCAATTCTTCCCAATGATACATTAAATACAAACAATATTGTGCCCATGTTAGAGTAGAATTACCATTCCAATAGTATTCAGAATAACCATTTATATCTTTTTCTTGAGATAAAAACCATTCCATTAAACTAGCTTTTGTATTTAGTTCAGGACCAAATATAGATGTTTTAATAATTTTAGTATTTCTAGCTTCTTTTTTAATCCATTCTGCTGCTATTCTTTTAGAATTACCATAATCATCATCATCCATTTCACAATCAGTTCCTGGGTGGATTATTTTAGCTGTAAAATTTTCTATATACTTTGAAGAATTATTTTCTAGCCACTCAGGCAATTCCCAATTTACCTGAAAATCTGTTGTTCTCTGATGTATAGCTCCTATACAATTAACAATATAAGCCCCATCAAAATTTTGTACCACTTGTTTAAAACAAGTTGAGGGCCATCTACAGTCAGTAGTTACACATTCTATACCTTTATCTTGAAAGAATTTGTGGACCATATGTCCTAACATTCCTTTATGTCCTAATATTAATACTTTCATGGTTTAAAAAAATTATAATGATTTAAAATTTTAGTTAGTTCTTGTTTTGATACTGTTGTTTCATAACTACTAAATTCGTCATTAAAACTATTGTTAAATATGTCTTTATAATGCATATAATAAGTATCATCTACTTCATCATAAAATGTCCTAGGTGCTTCTTCTTTACTAACCATTATTTCATGTATTTTTTCTGATACCCTAGGTGTACCTTTTTTATATTTTAATCCAAATTTATCTGCATATATTTCAAATAAATCTTTAACTAAAAAAGAACGCAAATTAGGTATTACATTATACCCGTCTACTTTTAATCCTAACTCAATTAAGTCCATAGCATCTTCTATATCAATCATAAATCGAGTCATTTCTTCTGAATATAAAGTTAATTCATATCCCTTATTAATAGAATCCCAAATTAAAGGAATTATACTACCCGTAGAATTCAAAACATTTCCATATATGGCAGAAGATAATTTTACATTAGATTTATCTGAGTTTACAATAAATGATTCGCCAGCTATAAATTTCATTGCTCCATATAAGGTAGTAGCAGCCCTAGATTTGTCAGATGATATAAAGCAAGCTGCTTCAAAATTATTTTCTTCTGCTGCTCTTCTTGAATTAAGAGCCCCATCAATTAATACTTTAACACTTTCTTCTACATTTTCATCTACAGCACTAATTTGTTTTAGTGAGGCTGCAAATATACCAATATCATGACCAGCGGATGCTCTTTTTAATAAATCAAAATTTCTAATATCTCCAATTATACATTTTATATTTGGAAAGTATTTTTTTAAATAGTAATGTTTAGCTTCATCCCTAGAGTAAATAGTTATTTCATTATCATTATAATAACGTCTAACTAAATTTTTACCTAAAAACCCAGCCCCTCCAGTAATGAATATTTTTTTACCTTTAATCATGGATATCTATAGATGTTTGTCTTTTTGATTTAAATATACTAGTAAGATCAATATACGAATCATTTAACCAATATCCAAATTGTTCTATAGTTGAGATTTTATGTAAAAATAAAGGTGCTTTAGCTAAGAATTCTTCTCCATTAATGCTGATTTTAAGATCAGATTTCATATTATACAATAATACCATTGGTGGAGTAGCTGAGTCTAAAACTGTTTGGTAAAATAAATCAAAATCTTCTTCTTTATTTAATTTAAATGGATTTGGTTCTCCATAACTGATCTGATCCCCAATTAAATCAGGAAAAGTCTCATAATTAAATACTGATAGTAAATATTCTAAATAATGTTCTGCATCTCTAAATTTTGATGGTTTGGGATAATCTGGACCATCCATATATTGTTTTTTAGACATTAAAGGAAGAAATTTACTTAAGTTTTCTTTATTTAAAATGTTTAACATAAAACTAGGAAATCTATATCCTTTTTCATCTGTAGGGTCTAGTACTTTTGTACATAAAAATTCTTTTGGGTTTAATAATGATTCAATAATCTCTTGAGTTAAGATTATATCATAATTAATAAAACTGTAATGACTGTAATTTAAAGATAAACCTAAATAACCTGCAGCTGATAATTGGTTAAAAACAGTCCACCCATAATCAGGTAAAATATTCATTAGGTGAAGTTTTTTATCTTCATAAGGTACATTTTTCCAAAATACCATACCTCTTCTTGGCCAATGTAAAATAGGATTACTTTTATCATATATAAAATAATCTACTTTAGATTGGATTTGTTCTGGAACAGGTATATGAGAATGTAATAAAATATCTAACCCATTAGATTTTAAACTATCTATATTATCTTCTAATACTTTTATCTTTTCGGGAGTATTACAGTGAAGGAAAATTGTAATA
>Ga0208162_1000811_pt1 | contig 17192 bp, 24 predicted proteins | sample CB_VirMetaG_4_FD_184539 | JGI IMG/M metagenome (GOLD analysis project Ga0208162, IMG submission 184539) | Freshwater to marine saline gradient viral communities from Chesapeake Bay - CB_1508_1M Viral MetaG (SPAdes) (version 4) | ecosystem: Environmental > Aquatic > Marine > Coastal | place: USA... | reverse complement strand
GCTGATGGCGTTGGTGGAGGATTCTATCAAGCCGATGAAGCCACCATGAAGACCGATAAGCAAAGAGGTATCAATCTTGCCAACAAGATCGGTGGTGCTGAGGGTGCAGAGCTTCGCAAGTTTTACGAGTCAATAAACACTAGCGTAAGGGGGTCTGAGCAGCCTCCTGAGGTTCAGGAAGCATTGTTTATGGCTCACATGCTTGAAGACGACAAAACAAGAGTGGGGGACATCCTTAGAAGCGGCGACCTTTCTCCAGAAGAGCAAAAGAAGATCTTTGAGGAGAATTGGTATGAGGGGGTACACAGACCAACTCAGGCTCAAAGAAACACTCCTGGATACAAAGAGGGTCGGATCAATTTGTTTGACAGCTACTACGACAAGTATCAAGCAACACTCTAATCATAATAGTCTATATTTGCACCCATGGCAGATCTGACACTCACCATCACAGAAGCGGTCACCCTGAACGGGACATCCCACGGGGCAACCAACACTCAGACCATCACTGGCGTAACTGACGTCTTGCATAGAATTGTAGATGTACCGACTTCAGGGTATATCGACCTAGTGAACTTTGAGACATCCGCTTCTGGGGTGGCCATCGCCGACTCTACGGCTAAGCATATTAGAATCACCAATCTTGACGCGACAAATTTTGTCACGCTTCGCGTGAGGGAAACAAGTGTTCAAGAGTACTTCGTTAAGATCGAAGCCAAAGACTCATTTATCCTTGGCAACTCAGTTGTTGATGCCAACGATGCGGGTACAGGCGCGGCTGTATCCTTTACAAACATAGACGAAATCGAAGCCCTTGCTGATACCGCATCATGTGAGGTTGAAATCTTTATAGCAAGCTGACATGAATAAGGGACTAAAAGCTCTCAAAAAGGCAAGCCCAGAAGCCTATTCGAAAATTATGGGCATGGACAAGAGGGAGTTAAACAGAATGGCCGCCAAGGGCATGAAGGTCCTTAAGCAATACTTCTCAGGAGGTGTTGTTGTTCCTCACGCTGTGTACGATCCTATCGGTTCGCAGGATACTGGTATGCAGAACTTTGTAAATGCTGCAGCTAACGCTGAGATCGACAGAGACAGAAAAAATAAAAGGGGCAAGACTCCTAAGCCAGAGGACATGAAGGAGATGAACTCAATGCTTATCGCTGAGGTGCCTGGAGCTATGGACAATGATGGTCTCAGAGCCTTGGGAGCAGCTCCTGGACTCATGATTGGAGGCCCATCTGCTGGTCCAGCCACAATGACTATTCCTAGATCGGGAACTGGAGGCAGTGGAATGGGTCAGCTCGGAATGGGGGATGGCATAAAGGTGATGAAGGATGGCGGTCTGTATGCCGAAAACGGAAAGAAGAACAAGGATGGTGATGAAGAGGAAGAGACTCCTTTGCTCACACCCCAAGCCGCTCTTGCAATGCTTGCGGCTCAAAACCCTGGAGTGGAGGTCAGAGGATCTACAGCCGACACTGCTAGATCTCTTCCTGGAGGATTGGGCACCACAACGGCGGTCTCTTCTACGGCCACCCCGATGGTGGGATTTGTAGACCCTAGAGGCGACGTAGTGCCTGAGCAGCCAGCGGTAGTCGTTAGGCCTGAAGGAATTTCCCCTATGCGGCCACTTAAGGCTGGCCTCCCTCAAACTGGACTCCCCAAGGAACTGCTTGGTGGGATGAGAGAAATCCAAACCCCAGAGGGGCCAAGGTACACTTTTGAAGCCAAAGCAATGCCTGGAAACCCAACTGCTAAGCCAGACTCTGGACATGTTGCTGGATCGGGAAAGGGCGGTCTTATGCACGCCTCTGGAATTGAGCTCGTAGGATTTGAGGACGGCAAAAGACTCCCAGGACTTGATGCGGGTGGAGCCGCACCTGGGTTGTTCTACCTACCAGAGGCAACGGGCGTACCGCTGTTCCAAGACTCTCCAGTCAACCTGCGAGGACAGGGCGTGTACGGAAGCGACTTTACCAACCTGCAGTCAATGGACACGGGTAAGTACAAGAACATCACGGACATTTACGACCTCTATGGAGAAGATGCTTACATGGCCGCTCTTGGAGAGCTTCAGAAGCAGGGTGTTGATCTCGATCAGTACGACTTCCCCATTGAGTTTGACAGACCATCTCGATTTGACCCCAACAATCCAATGACCTCATCTAAGACGGGGTTCACTGCCAGGCCTGCAGACCTGCTGAGATCTAGAGCATCTAGAAGCACAGAAGGTCGAGTTGTTTCAGGAACTGGAAGAATCGGTGACCCCGCTATGATGGGGGGAACTGGAAAGATGGCCACACAGGGGTCTGTTGGACGAGGTCAAAGAGATCTCCTGAACTATTTCCAGCGCCAAGCCGAAAGAGCTAGACAAGAATTTGGCCCAAACAGCCCAGAGGCTAAAGCGGCTGAAGACTTGATTGCTCAGAACTTTGGCTCTGGGGGCAAGATGTACGGTGGCGGAGGGGTAAGAGCCATAAAGAGTTACGGCTACGGAGGCAAATACTGAAAATAAAAAAAGGGGCGCGAGCCCCTTTTTCATTCTATATACATCCTATCAATCCCGTTCCCACGGCATTGGAGAATTCAAGTGGTTGATTGCGATGATCATGTCTTGGATCTGTGTCGCATTGTAACGTGGCTCCAAACGGTTTTGCTTTGAAGCTGCGTCATCCATAAAGAGGAGGCCTACTACTGCGAGGGCGGCTGATGCAATGGTAAATTTCATTGTGTAAGTATTAAAGGATTAAACTGAATTTCGTAAATTTGAGCTGTTTGCTGATCTCATTGTACGGAGAAAAATCAATTCCGTGCAAGTTTTAGATCGTAAAAATTCGTTAATAGACATGCAACTATCTAAAAACCTGACACTTAAGGAGTGTACAAAAAGCACTACCGCTTCAAGGTTAGGGATCAACAACACTCCAGATGATGAATGGGTTATCCAAAATCTCAAGGCTCTTGCAGAAAATGTATTTCAACCTCTTAGGGACGCTTTCGGGTGCCCTATATACGTGTCGTCAGGCTATCGTGGCCCTGAGCTCAACCGTGCTATCGGTGGCTCGCTTCGTAGTCAACACATGGAAGGAAGAGCACTCGACCTTGACGCAGACGTGTTTGGACGTTGTACAAACAGTCAAATCTTCAACTGGATACGAGAAAACGTTACGTTTGATCAAATGGTGTGGGAATTTGGCGATTCAGATAATCCTGATTGGGTTCACGTCAGTTATGTGCATGATGGCGTTAATCGTGGTCGCTGCCTCAAAGCTCTTCGCGACGATGAAGGAAAGGTTTACTACGAAGTAATGTTTGGAAAATCACTTTGATATGCTAGGATTAGGAAGCACATTAGTCAACGGAGGCACCCCATCTGAAACTCCATTTTCTTTTACCTATACATCTGACTTCACATCAAGCGCAGACAGCTGGGAGTATTCGGCGACCAGTGCTCCCCAAGCAAATACCATCTCGTTTAATCAAACTGGACCAGATGCAACTGGTGGGTGGTTAAAAATCGAGTTCACAGAAGACCACGGGGTCCCTCTTACCTGGGAGATGAGGAGAAGTTTGTCAGATCAAGACCCTGTTTACTCAGAGGCAAAAGAGGGAGATGAAGTGGAATGGGGTATTACCCTTTATTTTGACGCCTCAGCTGGAGACGTTTGGACTGGAACTGACGACATCGCCATCCAACGCCTCGGGGTAAGCCCCAAAGTGAGAGCTTATTCGGCCGCTCAGGACACCGTATTAAACATCGACGAGGGTTTGACGCATACTTTTCTAGCGGGAACTTCTTATTTTCGAATTAGGTTTGCTGTCTCATCTGACTACCCAAACACTGGAGCCGTGCTGTGGATAAAGAACGCATCCTGCACTGTCTCTGGGGTTAGATAAAACTACTTTAATGGAAAATCATGAACGACAGTCATTTTTTGTGACTGGTTTGCCTCGCACTCGCGGGGCTTGGTTAGCTCACTACCTTAATACTATGTGTTGCTGTGAGCATGAGCCTGGACTTAGAATCATGAATGGCGTGATGCCTGGAGACCTTTGGCCTGGAATACTTGCTCCAATCGGCGGGGTTGATTCTAGCTTCCCCCTGTGGGCAAAAGACTTCTACAACGCATACGGTGACCGACCGATAGTAATTATCAATCGAGACCCTCTAGAGGTCATTGAGTCTCTGAAGCTAGAGTTCCCAAGCGGTGTTGGGGGGGCATTCCCATTTCAGTACGGAGAGATAGTTTCTCAAGCCCTTCTTGATCTTGAGGACGTCCGAGCTCTTTTTACGAACGTTCTAGAGGTGGATTACGACGACATTGATTCAAGGATTGAGGATATCGTCAAGCACATAGGCCTTGGATATAGATTTGATCGTCAGAAGTTTGAATACATGGATCGCTTTAAGATTGCGGTGCATCCGAGGAAGTACCAGAATCTTCTAGACAGCGGTAATATGTCTGGACGAGAAGCCTTGCTTTTTGGGTAAGGGCATACCGAACCCTGTAGTTGTACTTCGTTTCATCTCTAAACAGATGGTCTTCAAAGGTGTCTGATGGGGTAAGCCTGTCAAAGTGTTTGTACACGTAACCATTGTTAACTAACTCATATACAATGCGTTCGCCTAGTTTCTTTTTATTGTAACCGTAGTCTTGCGCCGCGTAAGAAAGAGTCCAGAACTCTAAATCATAAGCCCAAAGCATGAATTGAAGCTCTTTTTCGAAGATGTCGTATCTTCTGCAAAAGTCAATGGTGACGGATCTGAGGTGCTTTAGGTAGTTCTTTTTGACGTACCTTTGATGGAGTCGGGAGAAGTCTCGAAAGAGCTTCTTTTTTGATACTGAACTTTTAGGCATAATTGAGGTATGGGCAACTATGAAGATATGGAGGAAGAAGGTTTCTGGTTCGAAATCCAGGAAATTTCTGGCGCAATTCAAGAGCTCGTTCACAAGTATGGAATGGAGGATCGTGTCATTTCGGCTGTCGTTGTAGGGCTGCTTGAGCCGCTTACAGAGGATCAGAGCAACATGAAGGCCTTCTTTAACTACAACATGCAGTCAAAAGATGAGCTTGAAATCATCACCGACTTTATGAAAGACTCTTACACTCCTCCCGATGACGGTCCAGATCTTGATGACCTGCTCAACGGGCTGGGGATATCATTAAATTAAAATGGAAGGACTTATTAGAAAAATTATCATCGGGCGAGACCCGAAGGATGCTATGGCGTATTACGTCGGAATGAATGCTGGAAGGGGAAAGGTTAGCGCCATAGTAATGGATGAAAAGCACTTACATGTGCATGGGAAAAAAAGATACCTTGTATATTTGCAGGAGGAAGACGAGTCTCAAGTTCTTTGGAAGGTCGTAGACGACATGCCTTGCCTGCTTGAGTTCGATCTAAACTTCTAATTCAATGAGAACGTTCGACCTATTTGTCGTTGAGCTCGAAAAGCAGATCAATGATACTATCAAGACTTCGTCAGGCCTTGAGCTCTATGTGGACAACCGCTTCAACGAGTTTAAGCATCGCGTTAATGCTGGCCCTTTGGTTGCTGTTCCTTTTAAGTATGACACTGGCGCACAGCCAGGAGACACTCTCTACTTCCACCACCTGGTAGTGCTGAATGAGGGGCAGGTGCTGACTGGCCACGAAAACCATTATCTTGTCAGGTATTGTGACCCAAAGATCTCAGTTGTAAACAATCAGGCCATTGCCTATAAATCAAAAGATACTGGCGAGGTGCATCCTCTTGGAGGATGGGTCGTTCTTTCGCCTGTCGAGGAAGAGCAAGAGCCCGAGTCGGAGGTCATTGAAGTCGTTAAACTTAAAGAGGAGCCAGTCACGAAGGGGATAGTATCGTTTGATTCTGAAAAGACCAAAGAGCTGGGGCTCAATGTGGGTGACGTGGTCGGCTTCAAGAAGAACATGGATTACCGATTCAAAATCGACGATGTAGAGTATTACCGCGTCGACTACACTGATATTTTCTATGTCGAAGAAGAAGTTCACCACGGTTGAGGCTGCTCAGCGCCTTATGGAGTCTATGGAGGTGGCCATTAACAACATGATTGACGAGGTCAAAAAGCCTGTCGATCCAGAAGCAGGTGGAGCCGCTAGAAAGGCAGAGCTTCAATCAATCAAGCAGACAGCTACAGACTGCAAAGAGCTAATCGTTGAAAGACAGCGATTAGAGCAAATGATCAAAGACATTAGCACCAATGGATCAATCGAAGAGTCAAGAGACTACAGCGGAGGTTTCGCTGAAAGATTCTCTAAATGATTGGAAGAAAATAGTATGGCAGTACAACAGAACAGACTTTAAGTTTTGGGAAGAATCCTGGAACGACGAGTTTGAGGACTAACCGCGAGTATCCCCTCAAGCTTATACCTTGTAGAAAGGGTAACTGGTCACATGTGGGTTCAAGTCCCGCCTCGCGGACAAATTAAATCAAATGAAGAAACAAGCATCGACTTACATTCAGAAGAAGCGCATCAAAAGAGCTGACGTACACTCCAAGACAAAACATTCGAACAACAAGTCTTCTAAGCACTACTCAAAGAAGTACAGAGGTCAAGGAAGATAATCGTATATTTGATACGTGAAAAAGCGCGACTACAAAAAAGAGTACAGGAAGTACGGGAAGTCTCGTGCGGCTAAGAAGTATCGCGCCGCTCTCAATAAGTACAATAGAAAGAAAAAGACCTACGGGAATGGTGACGGCAAAGATGCCGCACACTCTGGGTCAAAAATTAAAGGGTTTTTGAAAGCAAGCATTAACAGGGCCAACAATAGGCCCAAGAAAAGAAACAGCAGGCGCTAACGTATGCGCCTGTAGCTCAACTGGAAAGAGCAGCGCACTTCTAATGCGCAGGTTCGGGGTTCGAGTCCCTGCAGGCGTACTAAATTAAATAACATGGCTAGTTACAAATGTGAATGCGGCAAGACCAAGGAGGCTTCAGGAGTAAGCATCAGGATCATAAACGGAGAGGCTCGTCACGACATTAAATGTGAATGTGGCAAGTACATGGATATTTCTAATCCTAAGAGTGGAGTTCCTAGCTTTAGAAGCAACAGGTATGGTCAAGTCTACTGATGCTGAGGATATTATCTCAATTTGCCCCAACGGTACGAAAGGAGAGATTGTTCAAATCGGTGGGCTTGACATTGCACTTCCCGCTCAGCCTCCCAAAAAGGAGATTGCTGGATATGGAAAGCCAAACCACATGCAGTTGTGGGAAAGGATTCCTATGCCTCAGGAGCTGCTTCGGATTAAGAGTATGGATGAGTGGTCCGAGATGCCCAGGCCCTTCAGAGAAAAGTTTTCTCCGTATATCGAGGAGGAGTTTCGCCGTAGGCGTGAGGGCCTTTGGTTCTATAACGACGGTGTCCCTACATATATTACGGGCAGGCATTACATGATGCTTCAATGGACCCGAATGGATATCGGGTATCCAGACTACTTAGAGTTCCAAAGAGATATTTTCGTACATTTGGCTGCGTGTGAGGCGGACCCCCGATGTATCGGGCAGCTGTATACTAAATGTAGGCGGAGCGGATACACCAATATCTGCTCTGCTGTGCTTCTAGACGAAGCCACACAAGTCAAAGACAAGCTCTTGGGGATTCAGTCAAAGACTGGTAAGGACGCCCAAGAGAATATATTCATGAAGAAGGTCGTGCAAATGTTCAGGCACTACCCCTTCTTCTTCAAACCTATTCAGGATGGAACGACCAATCCGCGCATGGAGCTGGCTTTTCGCGAGCCGTCTAAGAGAATCACGAAGAACAATAAGACTTCGCAGACGGGCGAGGCTCTTAATACGGTCATAAACTGGAAAAACACCACCAACAACGCCTATGACGGAGAAAAGCTACATTTGCTCTATCTAGACGAAGCTGGCAAATGGGAAAAACCTACAGACATAAGGGACGCCTGGAGGATTCAACGGACTTGTTTGATCGTCGGGCGAAAAATCGTCGGAAAAGCAATGGTGGGAAGCACCGTAAATCCGATGGACAAAGGGGGCAAAGAGTACAAGGACCTCTGGAGGGACTCAGACCCAGAAGAGAGGAACAAGAATGGGAGGACTAGATCAGGACTCTACCGACTCTTTATCCCAGCGGATATGGCTCTTGAGGGCTTTTTTGACAAGCACGGTCGAGCCGTAAACGAGGACCCCGAATCTCCTGTTGAGGGCATTGATGGTGTGGACGTCGAAATAGGAGCCCGTAGCTATCTCAAAAACGAAAGAGAGGCCCTGAAGCATGACGCTTCTGAGATGAATGAAATCATTAGGCAGTTTCCCTTTACGACCGACGAAGCCTTTAGAGACAGTATTGAAGGGAGCCTTTTTAATGTGGGCAAGATTTACGAGCAGATCCAGTACAATGATGAGTTGTTCCCCAACCCCGTTGTCACTGGAAACTTCGTTTGGAAGAATGGAGAGAAAGATACGGAGGTTGTATTTACTCCAGACCCAAGCGGTAGATTTCGTGTTGCCTGGATGCCGCCTCCAGAGCTTAGAAATCAGTCTAAACTTCTGAAAAACAAAAGAATAGCGCCCAATGCAGAGCTGGGGGTAGGCGGGGTTGACTCCTATGACCTTGATGCCACCGTCGATGGACGGGGGTCTAAAGGAGCGCTACACCTGTACAACAAGTTTCACATGGAGCATCCGTCGAACATGTTTGTGCTGGAGTATGCGTCCCGTCCGCCCTTGGCTAAAATCTTCTATGAAGACGTGCTTATGGCAGCTGTATTCTATGGATACCCCATACTCATAGAAAACAACAAATACGGCATTGCAAGATACTTTGAGTCAAGGGGTTACGATGGATATCTCATGGATAGGCCGAGTCACCTGATGTCGTCCTCGGCAAAGGTTAATGTAAAGACAAAGGGTATCCCCTCTAACTCTCAGGACGTAATTCAAGCACACGCTCATGCCATTGAAGCATACGTCCACGATCACGTTGGGGCCAATCACGAAACTGGTGAATTCGGAAAGATGTATTTTAACAGAACCCTAGAGGACTGGGTTGGATACAAAATCGACAACAGGACCAAGTTTGACTTGACAATTAGTTCTGGTCTGTGTCTTCTTGCAGCTCAAAAAGCTAAAGCAAAGAGGAAAGTGTCTGATTTTAAGGAGTCTAAGTTCTTCAGGAGATACAAGTATAATTAACGTGATCGGCACATTTACTATATTTGCAAAAAAGTATACCCACAAAGATGTACGGCAGCTCAACTAAAGCGTCCAAGTCCTTTCCAAACCCTCTAGCGCCGCAAGAAGAAAAGCTGAGTCAGGAGTATGGGATGGCCTACGCAAAGGCGATCGAGGCGCAGTGGAATGGATCAACTCCAGACGACTCTGCCATCAACAGAAGAAACAAAGAGTTTCATACGAACAGAAAGTATGCAAATGGAACTCAGGATGTCGACATCTATAAGAGGCTGCTGAACACTCTTGATCCGAACAACAATGACGGGACTCTCTTGAATTTGGACTTCAGTCCAGTTCCTGTGCTCCCCAAGTTTGCCAAGATTGTTGCAAACAAGATTCTCTCTCGAAACCTTTACCCTAACGTTGAGGCGATTGATCCACTATCATCATCTTACAAGGACAGAGAAAAAAGAAAGCTTGAGGCACTTGTAAACACAAGGGACGCCATGATGGAGCTTAAGGAGGAGACGGGAATGTTTATTGGCCCCGACCCTGCAGGCGTTCCAGAAAACATGGAGGAGGCAGAAATCTTTCTCAATGAAAACATCAAGGTGGACGCAGAGGTGGCTGCTCAGCTTGCAACGCAGGCCACTCTTGCTTGGAACAACTTTTCTGACACAACGTTTAGAAGAGCTGTAAACGATCTCGTGGCTTGCGGCATGTGTGTCGTAAAAAGAATTAACGACCCGTCTCAGGGGATTTCCCTCAAGTATATTGATCCCAAGGATTTTGTTCACAGCTATACCGAGGACCCAAACTTTGAGGACATTAGCTATGCTGGCGCCGTAAGAAAGGTTACGATATCGGAGCTTAAGCGCATGGCTGGCGATAAGCTCACTGAGGAGCAGTACAAAAAAATTGCTGAAAATTCAGCTTACAAAAACAACAACAACTCCTCAAATCTCAACAGGCAGCACTACGACAATCAGGCGAGAAGAACGGTTTTTGGATACGATGAGTACGTTGTCGAGATTTTGGACTTTGAGTTCCTTTCTACAGATACTATGTTTTTTGAGGAAAAGGAAAACAGGTTCGGCAACACTGGGTTCTTTATGAAGGGCTACAACTACAAGCAAAGAACTGGCGGTGTTTTTGAAAGAATTCCTCATTCTCTTGAGGTAACCAATGTTTACGGGGGAATCTACGTTCTTGGATGCGGATACATGTTTGATTACGGCATGAAAACAAACATGCCAAGAAACATGTATGACCTTTCAAAGACTAATCTTTCTTACTCGGTGGTTGCTACGAATCTTGACAACATGGTCCCCAAGTCCATGATTGGTAGCACAAAGGGTTTTGCCGACATGCTTCAGCTAACGCACCTAAAGATTCAGCAGGCTATCGCAAAAGCAAAGCCAGATGGATTGATCATCGACATCGAGGGGCTAGAAAACGTACAGCTTGGAAAGGGAGGGGAGCTTCAGCCGCTGGAGCTGCACGACATCTACGAGCAAACTGGTGTCTTCTACTACAGAAGCAAAAATCCTGAAGGCGGATTCCAAAACCCTCCCATCCGAGAGATTGGAAACAGTATCAGAAACATCAACGAGCTTGTTAACCTCTACAATCACTACCTGAGAATGATTCGGGATGTGACGGGGATTAACGAGGCCATGGATGCCTCATCGCCAAAAGGTGATGCTCTGGTTGGCGTTAGGGAGCAAGCTATCGCGGCGGGAAACAACGCGATATACGATATCACCAATGCCTCTCTTCTCCTTTTCAAAAAGGTGTGCGAAGACCTCGTAAAGTGTCTTCAGGTTTTGCCTCGTGAGTCAGTTCTTTTTCAGGCCTATGCCAATGCCATTGGGAACACCAACATGAACGTAATGAATTCGTTCTCAGACCTCTCTATGAGCAATTTTGGTGTTTTGATCAAGAAGGACATGGACGACAGGGAAAGACAGTTTTTGGAGCAGTCTATTCAGACTTCTCTTCAGCAGCAAGCGATTGATCTTGAAGACGCAATGGCTGTCAGGGAGCTTAAGGATGTTGAGCAAGCTGAAAAACTTCTGTCTCTTAGAAGAAAGAAAAGAAAGCTAGACGCTCAAAAGCAAGCTCAGCAAAACTCTCAAATGCAGGCTGAGCAAGCGCAGGCAGCTGCGAAGCAGGCATCCGAAAGCAGGCAGCAAGAGATTCAACTGGAGACTCAGCTTGAAATGCAAAAAATTCAAGCTAAAGCTCAGGCTGACATTCAGGTTGCTCAGGCCCTGCATCAGTTTAAGAAGGAGCTCGAAATGATTAAGGCTCAGGCCACTCTCGGGTTTAAGACTGATGATCAGGAATTCAAAGAAAAGATTGAGGTTCTTAAAGAGGACAGAAAAGACGAGCGAGTTGACAAACAGGCTGTCGCTCAATCTAAGCTTATGAGCCAACGAAAAGATCAGAGAGGAGAGCTCTCTACTGACAACACATCAGAAATGGTAAGAAACCTGATTCAAAATGGCAACAGAACTTAATCTAGACACTTCAGAAGAAATTAACGTCATTACCAAGCGCGGTGACAGCCTAAGCTTTGACATTACTGTCAAGGACAGTGACGGTGACGCGGTAGATCTTACCGCTTACTCTTTTGATTTTGATGTGGTTTCTGGATCTGCAAACAGAAACAGAACCAACGTTGTCCTTTCGAATACGGTTGGCGGCAAAAACAAACTTCTTGCGTCCGTGACTGGTGCAGCCGACGGAACATTGACCGTTTCTGCTACAAGGGAGGCCATGGCGAATGTAAGCCCAGGAACATACCTCTACGACATTTCTGCAAACCACATAGTCAACTCTACGACTGAGACTTGGTTTTTTGGAACATTCACCGTCAGGGAGGACATCACGATTAGATAATGGCTGTAAACTTTACTGAGCCAGAAAGAAGAAACGTCGTGGTTCAGCGTGAACTTCAGGCGTCCACAGAGATCTCTTCAACGATAGGAGGCGAGCCTGTTGTGTTTACAGTTAGCAGGCCAGAAAAATTCAAAACACCTACCGTCGGAAACGCTATTGAGCTTGATGACATTTTGGAAGACGTAGACATCAGGTTTGTCGCGTCTACCGCTGGATACTCTAGCGGCGATGTTGTTCAAACGTGGGAGAACAGCGGCAAGGAGACGGGCAAAGACTTGTCTCACCCATCGAAACTTGGAATCAGGTCTGATGTAGATAAGCCTGTTTTTGACATTGGCGGCTCCAACAACCCATTTACCGATGGGGCCGTAAAATTCGTTGCAGACGCCACTGAAGATACTCACGAATCTAAGTTCCTCCACTTCGGAGGGGTGGCTGAGGATGGAAGTAACGGCGAACGCCTGACCATCGAAGGTGAGTTCACCATGTACACGGTAATGTCTTTTGACAAAGCCCTTGCCAAGGCTTCGATGTCACCTCTTTGGGTTTACAGCTCCGCTAGAAACACCACCAACCCAGTTTTAAGCGCAGTTCTTTCTGTAAGGGTTGAGCTGAGGGGTGACAATCAAGTAAGCGGCGATGCTGATTCCGTTCTTGACGCTAATTCTCTTCTTAGCACAGGAAACTCTAAAATGAGTACTGGAAATGGTGCCGCAATAGTCTTGGTCATTTCTAGAGACTCGGACGGAAACTTCTCCGCCTATGACTTTAACGCCTTTGGCTTTGTCAACGAAAAAAAGTCAGTTGGTCAGGTTCGAGAGGGAAATGACAATGATATTCACATAGACAGCTTTGGGCCAAAGTGCGAAATAAGGGACACATCCTTGACGCTCGGTGGTGCTGCAGCAGATCCAGTCACAGACATTCCCATCTCAGACGGAGATGCAGTCTATTTGGCGGAGTGGGGGTTGTTCAGAAAGGCTATTGACGGGCAAAAGGCAGCAGCGCTTGCTAGGCTTCTGAAAGAAAAATATCAAATTTCTTAAATTTGCTTCATGCACTGTATGAAGAACAATAATGCGTCCAGCACCCCAAAAACTGCGAAAAAGGGTGTAAAGCTCAAAATGGGCAAGCACAAGTCTCGCACAGGTGGATTGACAAGGGCTGGTATCGCAAAGTATAACAGAGAAACGGGCAGCAACCTCAAGCCCGCCGTTACTGAGGCTAACCCCAAGGGGAAAAGAGCAAAGCGCCGCAAGTCTTTTTGCGCCAGAATGAAGGGCGTAAAGGGGCCTATGAAAAAACCAAATGGTAAGCCAACACGCAAGGCTCTTGCCCTGCGCAAGTGGAGATGTAGATGAAGGCGGTAAAGGGCAAAAAGACAAAAAACTTCACCGTCTCCAACAAGACGATGTCGATTGATCCCCCCAAAGGTTATCACTGGATGGAGGATGGGGGTAGATACTACCTCATGGAAGGTGATTACAAACCGCATCCTGGGGCTATAGCCAAGGCTAAGTTCAAGATGGCAACGCACTCTAAGTCATGAAGGTCATGAAAAAGGGAGGCACCAACAAGGATGCCTGCTATCACAAGGTAAAGCGCAGATACAAGGTGTGGCCATCGGCATACGCCTCTGGAGCCGTGGCTAAGTGCCGCAAAGTCGGCGCTAAGAACTGGGGCAACAAAAGCAAAAAGAAGTAATGGCAGTCAGAAAAACAGCAAAGGGCCTTGCGCTCAAGCGCTGGTTTAAGGAAGACTGGCGTACTCCTCGCGGGAAAAAGGGGTACAGCGGAAGCGATAGAACCTTTCGCCCCACCAAGCGAGTTTCCTCTAAAACACCTGTTACGTGGTCTGAACTAACTCCTGCTCAAAAAGCCAAAGCAGCAAAGGAAAAGAGGGCAAAAGGCAGAGTGTCAAGGTATAAGCCTAGGCTTAGAAAGAAGAAAAAGAAATAACACTTATATTTGCAAAAAACCACCAAACACAAATGGCAACTACAACTGCAACCATTACGCTCTCTAGCTCAGACTTGACTGGTGACGCTTTGTCTCTCTCTACGTCATCTACCTTGACGAAGGCGGACTCAGTCACTGGTCTCGATCAAACGTCTGGAGTTGCTCGTAAAATTTACACGTCTACCACTCTTGACGTATTGTTCGACGAAAGCTTGTACACGGCTGACAAGGCCCACAAGGTTTACTTGAGAAACCCAAGCACAGTAGCTACGGAGTACTTTAAGGTATCTGTCGGCGACGGCGGCGCCACACCTCAAGAGGTTGGCAGACTATACGCAGGCGACTGGATGCTTCTTCCATGGAGCGCTACCACGGCTGCTGACGTTTGCGTCACGCCTAGCGTAGCAACGTCCATGACTCTTGAGTACTTGCTCATTCATGAATAATGGGTAGCGTAAGAACAAATATCAGAATTTCATCTTCAGACGTGTTGGCAACAAATGTTGACATTTCTTCTGCCACAACAATATCTGCAGATAGCGGAAATATCAACAGGCTTAAGATCCTTGCCACAGCTAAGGGGGACGCCACTGTTCAGACTATTCACAAGGCAAATGAAAAGCTCAACAGGGCTTATTTGTATGTAAAAAATCTCGGAACAGAATCTGAAAAATACGCATACGTGTTTGCTGATACGGACACAGATGACCCCGTACTTTCTAAGCTTGGTGGAGGCGAGTTTTGCTTCATGCCAGTCGACCCAGCCGTAAACCTGAAGATTTATGCCACCGATGTGGATCAAATTGTTGAGTACGCAGTGTTTGGTCTCGATAGCTCAGCGGTTAGATACTCATAATTCATAAGACATGGCAAAACTTACCAATCAGTCTAATTACAATCCAGCTGCATTCGGCCAGTATGGATCTATGTACATTTCGTCTGACACATACGCTAGACCCCCACTGGGATACGTGTTTCACGCTATAACGCCCCTTGAGGACGCCATCATTACTCTTAAGTCTGACTCAGACTGGGTTGCGAGCTCTGTAGCTTACCACACTAAAGAGGTGGTAACGAGTGGGATTACAGCATCAAAGTTCATCGACACGACAACTGACACTCACGGGGTTTCTGTTGGAGACTATATTTACAACGCCGCAAACCTCGTTGGGATAGTTGTTTCTATCAACACCGCTTCAGACGGCTCCGAAAACCTTAGCATGTTTGAGGTGGACCGCATTGCCGCGATCCTCGATGCGGTAACGCTTAGCGTAAGAACAAAAGATAAGGGCCACGGAGAAAGCAATTTCTCTTCGGTTACTATCCCAAAGGGGGTGACCATTTATGGTAGCTGGTTTGAAATCATAAACAACGGCACCAACAAAATGATTGCTTACTTCGCCCCAATTTCCAGGGAGGAGGACGCAACGTGATAGATAATAAAAAATTCAATTAAAATGGAAAACGAAAACATCACTACCGAAGCTCCTCAGGTGGAGCAACCCCAAGTGGAACAACCTCAAGTTGAAGCTCCTCAGGAGTCTCAGCCAGAGGTACAGTTCTTTGACAACGCGGAAGACTTTGCTAAGTCTATGCAGCAGCCTCAGGCTCAGCCTGAGCAGACCCAGGAAACATCATACCCTGAGGCTGCACCTGCTCAACCGACTTATCAAGAGCAACCGCAATACACGAATCAACAAGTCGAACAGGCTATGTTCGGATACCTCAGCGAGCGGCTGGGTAGAGACATTACTTCTTTCGACGACTTGACATACACGGAGCAACAACAGGCTCCACAACTCGATGAAAGAGTCCAAAAGATTGCTGACTTCGTTCGCGATACAGGCAGAACTCCAGAGGACTACCTTTCATATCAGCGCTTGAACCCCGACAATATGGATGACATGTCTGTCCTCCTTGTCGATTCAACGATGAACTATCCAAACCTCTCCAACGACGAGATTAGATTGCTGGTAAACAGCAAGTATAAGCTCGACCCTGAGGTTTACTCGGAGCAAGAGATTAAGATCTCGAAACTCCAAATGAAGGTTGATGCTCAAAAGGCTCGCGAAGCTATCAGCGAAGTTCGGGAAACGTACCGAGCTCCTGTACAGCAAGAAGCCGCAGAGGAAAGCTTCATTGATGATGAATGGTTGGCGAACATGCGACGAGAAACAGCCGCGCTTACGGGATTGGAATTCGATCTCGGCAACGGAAACAGTTTTCAGTTCGGCTTGGACGACAACTATCGGAATCAACTCATTCAGAAGAATTCTCAGATTGAGGATTACTTCGACCCTTACGTCAGTGAAGACGGTACATGGGATTACGACAAGCTCAATTCACACAGAGCTGTGGTAGACAACATTGATGCGATTGTCGCTAACGCATACCGACAAGGTATTAGCGACGGTCAAAGAAACGTTGTCACCAAAGTCGCCAATTCTAGTGTTCAGTCTCCACAGACAAACCCAAATCAAAACCCCGTTGACCCAATCAACGAGCAGCTCAAAGGCTTGGTCGGAAACATGGGCAACGGACTTTCTTTTAACCCTAGAATCTAATAAGCTAAAATGGCTATTTCTATTACTCCAAACCCCAATACTGACGGTGGTGCGGATCTTATCGCGGGTGCAGGCAACGGCGGTTTCGTCGGTGGCTCTGTAACCCCATCATTGGTCACAGACCCTTCTAAGTACACTGACATCGGCACACTCATTGGCCAATACGCCAAGCCCGACGTTCGTGAGCAACTTATCAAAACCTACGGTGATCAAGGCATCACTGGCTTCTTGAAGTTGACTGGCGCTATCAACGCTGCCGCTACTCAAGACGAAGTTACTTACTTCGAAGAAGCTCGTCGCCACAAGAAGTTCACCTGGACGAGTGCTGACACTCCTGCCTCTGACACCACTGGCGCAACGGTGGCTGGCAACGAATACACCACGCTCAACGGTGGTACTCAGCGTGAGCTTCGCAAGAACGATGTCGTTATGAACATTGCTAACGGCATCAGATTCATCGTTGTTGACAAGGCTTCTGACGATGATTGCTTGATGTCAAGACTTGACGGTGCTGCAGTCGGCGCCACCGACCTCGATGCTTCTGGCGAATTCATCTTGTTGGGCAACATGTACCCACAGGGTAGCAACCAG
>Ga0208162_1000809_pt1 | contig 17221 bp, 18 predicted proteins | sample CB_VirMetaG_4_FD_184539 | JGI IMG/M metagenome (GOLD analysis project Ga0208162, IMG submission 184539) | Freshwater to marine saline gradient viral communities from Chesapeake Bay - CB_1508_1M Viral MetaG (SPAdes) (version 4) | ecosystem: Environmental > Aquatic > Marine > Coastal | place: USA... | reverse complement strand
GTGTACCTTTAGTGTTAAAAGATGACCAGGCGACGATGTTCCAATGCCAACACGGCCAGAGCTGTCGATTCGCATAGCTGAAGAACCAGCAGTGTAAATCGAAAGAGCGTCAGTGCTGTGATTGTACTCAAGCTGTCCTCTATACTCGCTAGCACCAGAAGTCCCGTCTGAAAAATATATTGAGCCGAGATCTGACGTGCCACTGCGAAGTGTTAGGCCGCAGTTGCCACTATCTGCAATAGTTAAGTTGTCAGCAAGTGCATTACCTTCAGTCGTCGTGCCCAAAAGCAACCGCCCCGAGCTGTCGATTCGCATCGACTCGCTTGAGCCTCTGCGGAAAACAAGAATATCTGGCGTGCTTGCGTGTGCTCCGCCAAACAGCTTGATGTTCGCGCCAGCGTTTGTTACGTTGCCCCCGGCTAAAACTAATTCACCTGTATTTACATCACGAAGAAAAGATCCCCGTACTGATATCAACTCACCGCTTGAACTGATGCGTAGGCGCTCGGTCGGGCTGCTTGCACCGTCTGCGGTGGTACTGAAGACAAGCCTTCCTGGCATGTCATTACTGCCAGAAGTGCCGTCTACAAAAGCCGCAATTCTTGCTGCTTCAACAAATTCTGCACCGTCGTTCCCTAGGAAAGAAAGTCTTCCAACCCAATCATCATCGGTAGTAAGGGTATTAGATCCGACTGAAGTTCCTTTCGATCTGCCTAAAAACAAGCCTCCTGGAATATCGCTGGAGCTGTTGTTGATGACGCTTAGATTTGCTCGTTGAGTGCCAGTGCCAGATCCCTCTACTTGGTGAGTCGCTGTAACACTTCCATTCAGAAAGTTTGCACGCGCACTTGTCGTGCCAATCAACAACCGCCCAGAAGTGTCGATGCGTGCTGATTCTCCACCCGATGTATACCATTGGTGCGTAAGGGCAGAGCCGTTACTAGAAATCGTGTAACCGTTAGAAACGCCTGTTTGTCCTGCCTGGAAAATATTTTGACTTCCTGAACCTGCTAAAGCGGTTAGTAAATAGTTAGGCGACGACGTTCCAATGCCGACATTGCCACTAAAAGTGGCACTCCCAGATGGATTTAATTCAATGTTGACGGATTCGCTTCCGGTGGTTAAGTTTGTACCTAACTGAACTAAACCTGATCTTTCTATATTTGCACCATAGCCAACGCCTGTACGACCAACACGAAAGGCGTCAATCTCGGTAGTAAGAATATCAACATTACCAGTAATATCTACTGCACCATCAACATCAAGCGAGTCGCACTGGACTTCGCCAGTTACGTCGATACCGTCGGATTTAGTTTCAAGTTTTTTTGTGGCGTCGTGATATAGCTCTACTTGGCCGTCACCTCGGCAAATAACAGCAGCTTCACTAGCTTGCGACTGAACAATTACATCGTCGGCAGCTCTAATTACAATGTCATCGCCGGATCCGCTAGTCCTCAGGTATAAATCACCTTGTGTATTGTCAACGTAAGAATCAGTGGCATCGTGATAAATCTGTAGGTCATTACTTGCTCCAAACGTTGCTTTAGCGTTATCGGCCCACCTAAGCAGATTATTGGTGGCGTCATAGAACAACTGGCCGCCATCAATGTCTACACCACCATCAACGTCTAAAAAGTCACATTGGACTTCGCCAACTACGTCGATGCCGTCTGATTTAGTTTCAAGCTTTTTGATGTTGTTGTGGTAAAGCTCTACCGCGCCATCTTGGATGATTTTGGCTCCGACCTCAGTGCCAGCTGCGTTGGTAAATCTGTGCTCAGAGCTTTCGTATAGCGCAATGCCTGCATTGGCTTTGAGATTAAAAGAACCTTCGTTGTTCTCAATAGTTAAAACAGCTGGGTCATTGCTTGCATAATTGACGTGTAGTGATTGGTTAAAAGTCCAGGAATCAGTGCTGTTAATCCATTTTAGAGTCTTATCAGTTGCACCTTTCAGCGTGATGCCGCCACCATCAGCAGTGGTATCGGTTGGAGTTGCAACAGAGCCCAGCTCAATGTTCTTGTCGTCGATCGTGACAGTCGTACTCTCAACAGTTGTGGTCGCACCACTAACAGTCAGATCACCAGAAATGGTGACGTTGCCGCTTCCATCAACCGTGACGCGCTGCGTCCCACCAGTGCTAATGCCAACCGTATCCGTACCAGCAAGGTAAACACCGTTTGCTTGGTCCGAACTGAACGCCAATGCTGGCGCAGCTGCCGTTCCGTCAGGCAGCGTGCGGAACAGGTTAGTAGCCGTAATCTTCTTTGTCTCGTCTGCGCTTACGTCAACGACAGGCACCACATCGGTCGCCGCCAGCGAACCAGCAGCGTTTAGATCGGTGATCTTGATATTCGACATGACGCTTACGTTTTGATGACGTACATCATGGCAATGTTACGCGGTCTGGCTTCGCCAGCAGCACTGTTATTCACCGTCACAGAGGTGCTAGCTGAAATAGTCGCATCACTGGTGCGATAAACAATGCCGCCACCGCTAGTTGAGCTTCTGGCATCGTATGGAAAGGTCCCTGTGCTCCGGTTAGTCCACCCACCTTGATTATTAGCTTGACCGCCTAGCTGGTCATCTCCTGGGTAAACGTGATTGTGCGATGACGGACTAATGCTTGTAGTCGCTGAAGCACTGTGGTTGTGCTGCTTGTTGTTGTCGCCTTGAGCTGTAGCGAAATTGCGTCCACTATCAACTCCACGAGAGTCGTCCCAACCACGCACAAACTCGCCACGGAGGTCAGGTAATTCGAACGTACTACTGCCATCACCTGCGCCGAACGCCGTACCGATTGCACTGAACAAATCAGCATAAGTTGTCCGGCTGACTGCAGCGCCGTTGCACTTCAAGTAACCGCTTGGCACATTGGTTGTTGCCATCAGGTGAACCGATCCAGTCGGCACAGCCTGCGGCAAAGCAGTAAAGCTCAGGTTGCCGCTGCCATCTGACTGCAGAACATCATTGGCATTTCCGTCACTGTCAGGCAGCGTTAGCGTGATGTCGCTTGCTGCGTTGGCTGGAGCTTGAAGCGCAACAAAGTTGCTGTTGCTGGTATCCCTAAACCTCAGCGCCTTGCGGTCACGGATCGTGATGCCGTTGCTGTCGAAGTGAGCACGGCGCGTTCCATCCGTAACGATGCTGAAATCATTAGCACTGTTTTTGAAGAATCCAGTGTCAGTGTCCCCGCTAAAGCGAACGGGCAGACTGCTCACCGTCCCTGCAGGAACAGTGACGTTGCCGGTAAACGTTGGGTTAGCTTTTAACGCAAAACCAAGGTTGGTCTCGGATAGCGTTCCAACGGTAATGAAAGCAGAGTCCGCAGCATTGCGGATCTTCAACGCATCATTAGTGGTATCAGCAAACCACATGAACGCTGTGGTGACTGACGGTTCAGACGATCCAGAGTTGTTACTGAACAGCGCGTCAAAGTTGTTGTTCAGGTCAGAACGGACCGAGCTACCGCTGGCGTTTTGGATCTGCTGGTCAGCTTGTGCCATTAGCCTCTCCCGTGTCCAACAGCGTTCCAACGCACCGTTCGTGATACACGAGCGGGAGTCGCACTCGCATCATAAACCGATACATCAAATCCGGTAGCGGAGAGATTTTCAATCTTGTAGAACTCGCCAGTGGCCTGAGCATTAAAGATGATGCCAACAGACGGGTCTACATAGAAGCCGTTGCCCGTCCCAAACGACACGGACACGTTGGCGCTAGTGCTGGTCGTCACCGTGCCAGACAATGTGCGGTAAGGCATCAATGCTTTGACGCGCAGCTGGTCAACAGAAATCTGTGCTGTGTTGTCTTTAGTCTCAAACTCAGCCTTTATCTCGAACGCACGGCACTTAATCTCTGCATTGTTGAAATGCCGCCAGCTTGTGAAATTTGAATCTGTGTAGCCGCCGCCAGGAGGTGCGTCCTCCGTTGTTCGCACATACAACTTGACATCGCATGTGGTTGGCGTCGTGCCGTCAAAATCAGTGATCGAGTCAAAGTCAGCGACGTTGTCGATCAAATTTGTGGCGGGGAAATAAGACCGAGCGCGAACCGTGCCTTCAAGCTTCAAGCTACCGACCTTGCTCAAGGTGAATGGATTGCCATTAAATAGATATTCACCAGTTGTGTGAAGCACTGAACCATTAGCGGACATTTCGATCTCTTGATCAACGCTGTCCACACTGAGGTTGGTTTTGTTCCCAGGGAACGTTGTATCCTCTGTGGCCGACAGGGCTGACACCTCTTCGGTGCTTTCAAGCTCTGGCTTGGTGTACTCGATCAGTGCAAAGTTTTGACTCTCGCGACCGCCAGAGTCAATGAACTTCATTGAGTACGTTCCAGATTTCAAATCTGCGTAGGCTTCCGTTGCAGACCCTGCAATCTCTTCAGAGATGCTGGTCGAGTTGCTCCAAGTGACGTTGGAGGTATTCGGCGAGTGGCGCAATCTGACGTGGCCGCCGTTTCGTACATCAAGGTCGAGAGCCTGTCGCCAAGTCAACTTGGCCTGCCCGTTAACCGGGATCATGTCGAAATTGATGTAGTTAGCGTCAGAAAGAGTTGTAATCAGTTGCGGTGGAGCGGTCTTGCCTGCAATCGCAAAGCTATTAGTCGTGATGGTGCTGCCCTTATTTAAGTAGTTTCTCGCTTGTATTTGTACGTGCAAAGTGCCCGCCCGAATGTCACGAATAGTAATTGACGGCGATGCAGTCACCAGTGTCGTGAAATTGTCATTGTCAACACGATACTGAACCCTAAATTCACTGATGTTGACGCGATCATGCTCCCAACTGACTGACGCGCCAACAAACACACCTTGCCCAGTTTCGTACAAGAACTCTTCAACAGCAATAGAGCTAACAGGGTTTGGAATAGCAGAAAGATTTGTAATATCTCGGTTAGTTAGTTGAGTGTTAGATTCAACCGCGCTGTAAATGCTGGCGTTGTAAGCCGCTGCGCTCACGCCGTAAATACCATCTTCAGTCTCAGAAACAGAAACAACCCTGAATTGCTGCGACTGAATGTCAGACGTTTGCACCAAAAACACCGAACCAGCCGTAGGCGTTTGACTAAACGCAGATGTCACGTCAATCGTTGCAGTTCCATTGGCTTGTGGCTGAATACCACCTGCCGGGATGTTGCGTGTTTCAGCGATACCGCTGGGAAGCATGACTGACACCTTTGGACTGTTAGTGGCTGTGGCTACGCTCTGCGTTAGGTTCGTGCTGCTATCAACAGTTAACTGAGTTGTCGTGGCGGAACGCACGCGACCACTGCGCCTAACACCAGCCCTGACAGGATCAGCAATGTCCACAACTTGCCCAGGACGGAGGACAATTCCACTTTCAATGCCAACTGCAAACTGACAGGTTTCAGTCAAGTTTTGTTCTGACAACAGGGTCCATTTGCCGATTCTGTGCGCCTGCCCTTGGCTATAGCAGCCAACAGCTTTGATGTCTTTATTGATGATGCCGTACTTCGCCACAGCGTCATGATCCTCAACATATTCAAACTCTGTGTCGCCTTGCGTGTCGTAGTTTTGATAAGCAACCGTTGCAACTGTGTGGCGAGCTTTTTGCGATGTGCCGGTGTAATTAAACAAACCGTCAATCACGTTTGACGGGCCAAGGGTGTAACTAGAATCAGTCGGCTTGTCCTGGTTTAACACCAAAGAACCTGCGCCGTAATAGGCAATGCCTCTAAAAATAGCTGTCATTTCTTGAATGACGTTGTAAACCTCAGCGCGACTGTTAATCAACATGTTGAGGCTAAAGCGCGGCTCTTGACCGCCTTTGCCATCGTCTACGAGCTGATTACAGTATTGACTCACGGAGAAAAAATCATACCGATCAAGCGTTGCTTCAGGCACTCCTGCGCCATATCTTTCGCTAATTAACAAGTCATACAAACACCAAGCCGGATCGTTTGTCCATGTTGCAGCTTGAAACTGGCCATTCCAGACCCCGGAATACGTGATCCGTCCCAAGTGTGTGGTCGTGTCTACAGTCGCGTTGCTTGGGATCTTGACCTTGATCCCGCGAATCAGATATTGACGGCTCGGAATACTTTGGAAGTCACGAGAGTCAAAGCGAAGCGCAACTAACGCAGAGTTTGGATAGCTTAGTTTCTCGTCGATTATCTCTGTGTAACTCTGAAAGATCGTTGTACTTGCTTTCTTTGAACTTGTCTCGTCAGCACTGACCCGTATCATGCGAACCTGCACGTTTGTGCTACTAGTCAAATTAATCATGTAATCACGCTGATAACGGTTGCTGCTTTTACCGCTAATTGTGTCGTTAATCACGTCATTAAACCCGCCGCCATCATATTGAATTTGTATTTTAATTTGAACGCTGTGACCAACAATATCGCCATCCTCTTCAATTACTTGAAGACTAGGGATGGTTACAGTTACGCGCAGGCGATCGACGCCTGTTCCCAGTACGTTGCGGGTTACAGAAGTGCCATTCGTCACCACAACGCTTACGGCTCTCTCGACTTGCTGCGAACCAAAATCACCCGGAATGTGCGTCTGGCCTTGCGTGCCATTGCGCGTGATGACGCTGTAGCCAGAAAAGTTATTGCTGCCGTCAGTATTTTGTACTGGGGTGTTGTCTAGAAAAATGCTTTTGTTGCCATTGTCTAGACCTTGAATCTCTCCCTCGCTGATTAAATCAAGAACGTTGGCAAATTGAGTTGACTGCAGAGTGTCGTCAGCCTCAGTCGGCGTGCGACTTCCACCTCCGCCACCGCCTTTGCCACCGCCGCCACCAGCGCCTTGAACGTACTTGGTCTGTGTCATGCCTGTTTCTGATCAACATCAAGGCCGCTGGATAGCACTGCCGATCCAACGAACACACGTCCATAGGCTATTGGCACAGGCAAGCCTTGCTTAGCGGTGTTGACCACATTATTGAAAACGAACGACTCAAGCTTGGCAGCCTCAGCACCACGCTCCAAACCGGTTTCAGGTTGAGGCGAAATGACTTGAGCAATACCCCCTAAAAGTAATGCACCGCCAAATAGTCCTACTTTCGTCACCAGTGCGCCACCCAAACCAAGACCAAGGCCAGGGATGAAAACTGAAGCAGCTATGATCCCAAGTCCTGCAAAGATTTGACCAACACCGCCACCCGCACCAGCGATAACAGGTGTAATACTAAAAACCTCGCGATCGCTAAACGGCATGAACAAAGGAGACATGTCTTGTTCAGTCACTTTTTCTTTGCTTATTGATACGCGATAACCAACGCCGTCTTGCTCACTATCAATCAACCACTTCTCTAGTCCTGGGAAATTGACGCACAGCGCCTTGATGGCTTGCGCTGGCGTGGTCACATCAAACTCAAACCGGCATTGACCAAGCCGTTTACGCAGAGCGCCGTAGACCTTAACTACCTTCAAACCTCCGTTCATGCCTCAAGGCGCAGGCGGTGCTCTTTCCATAGTAGCCGCCATAAAGGTCACGACTAGAGAGCCTGCCTTGGACGTGATGCAAAACCTGCTGATCCCCCATATAAATCGCCGCATGGTTTGGTACGGGTGACACAAGGTTCATCAGGATTAAGTCACCGCGCTGCACCTCTTCCACTGGGATCTTGCGGAATCCTTCTTTGCTGAAGTTGTCCAGATACAGGTTTTGACCGTGGTCCCACCACTGATCTCGCCGGTCATAATCACGCAGCTCGATACCGTATTCCCTCGCGTACCAATCGCGGACAAGGGTGTAGCAGTCCACAACACCGTGAACAAACTCCCGCCCGACATACGGCAGCTCAAACCCTGCTGGCTCGCAGTAGCCCCATGCCTCAGTGTTTGGGTTGACGATGAACCACGGCAGCTCTGATTTCTCACAGGCCACCTGGTCAGCTGTGGACGGCTGAGGGTTAGTGATCGGATGGCTGTGAATGATCGCAACCACTTCGCCTTGATCTTCTACAACATCCCAGCCACTAAGGACAAAGTGCTCATCAGGTGTCTCAGCAATGTTTTGGCACGGGAAATACTTGCGCCGTCCTTTAACCACAGCAACTAAACCACAAGACTCACGGGGCGCTTCAGCCTTGGCGTGCTCCAAAATCTCAGCCTTCATAGCCGCTGACAACTGCATTACTTAGTCAGACCAGCTCCAGGGAACGAGCCAAAGGGCAGCTCAGCATTATCGCCAAAACGGCACTTGCAACTAGCGATACGTTTGCCGCAAACGTCGTCAGCATCAGTTGTCACACCATTATTGTTGACATCAAAACGAGTGTAGTTGACACCGGCAATCGTCTTACCAGGCCCAGTAGCGGGGTTGTAACCGCACTCCGACGACTTGTAAATCCATTGGCAAACGTTGGCGATGACTTGACGCTTAGGCAGTTTTTGACCGGCCAAATCAAACTTGCTGGCTAGCTCAAACGTAACCGCATCGCGTGACTCGTTGGCTTTGCGATCGATGAACCAACGTTCTTGCGGAAACTGTACGTTTGGATCAGGCACTCCACTTGGATTGCCAACGGTAGGGAAATTAAATACGGTGCCACCTTGAGTGGTCAAGGTGTTTCCACTTTGTGTAATGGCACTGTTATTAAAACGGAAGTTAATGTCATCCAGATACTTTTTCAGCGTACGGATGCGCTTAACCTCCGCCCCGCCAAGGTCGTTTCCCGCTGTTGTTTTATTAACCAGCGCAAGCAGCACCGTCATTGTGCTGTCTATGTTGCTGACAGTCAGCGTTGGACGAGGCAACGTCCCGGTGCTGGTGTACTCAAATCCCTCTGCTTTAATTGGCAATCGCGTATATTTGTTTCCGTTAAACACAACGTTGATGTCTTGATTGCGATCGTTTTTACTCATGCCAGCATGAAACCGATACACGTCTGAACTGCCATGCAAGCTGCTGTCTAAGTGCAGCTCAAAAAGCTCAATCACAGCACTAGGCGCGAGCTGCAACAGCTCGTCGTAGACCATGCTTATTGCGGTCCAGACACATGTCCCGTCTGTGACGGTGCTAGCTATATCTGTCGGCCAAGCCGGTTCTGAGCTGCCTGATGTCCCGGCAGTGGTGCAGCGAAACCACAAGCCAGTTCCCAGCGTCGTCGTAGCACGACGAACATCTCCGACAGAAAATGCGGTACTAGCGGCCCAAGCTGCAACTGCCATTACGGTTCAAATACTTGACGGAACGTTGCTTGAATTGTGGCGCGGTTTAAGAACGGGATCGACTTACTCCACGTCTCACAGACAAACGTCGAGCTTTGAGTTTCCCCCGGTGGCGTGAAGTTAAATTTTTCCATACTGTTTGTTGCTCGTGCATCTAGAAATGCCTCGATGGTGTCGGCGTCAGCCTCTGATACCTGAAACGTCAGGTTGTAGACCTTGGGATTTTGATTCAGGCCAAAAGTTAACCGAGCCTCGTAGCCGTCAGAAAATTGCACCTTGCGAAAGTTTGGTGCGCTGCTTTTTTGCACCCCATAGGTTGGATTGATCGACGGGAAATCAGCCATTAGCTTGCGAGAAGACCTCCAGGACGTTTTTGCTTGATAAGCTCTTGCTGGACAGCAACGCCGATCGCCGTGCCAAGTTGCGAAGCCTGATCAGCGTTGCCCTCAACATTAGAACCAGAAGCATCGACGTTTACGGTCACGTTAGCCCCGCCCATTGCATGGTTCGGGACAATCGTCCCAGCGCGATCAGGGACGAACAACTCGGGACCACGTTCTCCGACAAGGGCAGCTTTACCAACTGCTGGACGACCACCATTGGCAAAAGCACCAGAAAAATCGAGACCAGAAGTCAATACGTCAGGAGAGGTAAAAGTAGTGCCACCACCTCCACCGCCAAAAATGTTGAAGCCCTTCAACGCATTAAGGAGCTGCTGCTGAATAATCAGCCTTGCCATCTGCTTAAGAACACCGGCAAGTGACTCGCCAAGTGATTTAGTCCCCTCTACCGCATCCAAGATTGAATCAACGATGCCGTTGCGGAAGGTGGTATTTAGCTCTTCGTATTGACTCTTTTGTTCTGCAATCGCTTGCCTCAGTTCATCTTGATGCGCCATTTGGGCCTCAAACCCTTCAGCGGCTTTTTCAATGTCTTTTGCGCGTTGATCAGCGATTTCTTTATCAATTTTGAAAATTTCTTGCCTGAAATTATGTATTGCCTCTTGGAGTGCATCTTCTCTTTCGACAGGCAACAAGTTGCTTTCAGCTATTTTTTGCTTCTCAACCATTAACTTCAAGGTTGCCGCCAACCGCTGTTGCTCACCCTCCTGAGCCGCTCTTAGTTGACTGTTGAGGTCAGCCAACCTTTGAGACATGTCAACTCTGTCGCTATCTTTTGTCTTTTTGCTGGAATCAGGCTTGAACCTTCCTCCAGCGTCAGGCTTATCAGCAGGCAATGTTGCAGCACTTGGGGGCAGCTGACCAGGGACTGCACCACGCACAATGGCAACTCGCCTAGCCAATTCACGCTCAAGGACTTCTGCTCTAAACGCTTGTGCTTCTTGGGAAAATATATTGAAACCAAACTTTTCTCTTGTTTGCAATGTTGCCGCTTCGTTGGCAGCTTTTTGTGCAGCCGCAAGTGCCCCACCAGTTGAGATATTTTCAACGATATTCCCAACAGTTTTTGCGACTCCTGCAAGTAACTCACCGATAAATCTGATAGCAGGTTCAAGTTGCCTTATAACAGTGCCAAGCTCTTTCATTGAATCAGCAATAGCAGGCACAGAGCTTTCAGATATTGCAACCTGTGCGTCTTGGACTGCGTTTTGAAAATCTTTGATTTTTGCCGATGGGCCTTCTAATGCTTGCGCAAGCTGACCAGCTCCTTCACGCTCTACGCGACCAAGTGCAGCAATGACAATTTCACTTGTGATTTGCCCTTCTTCGCCAAACTTTTTAAGGGCACCGACAGTCGTACCCATTTCAGTTGCGATTGCCTGAGCAATCAATGGAGCTTGTTCAAGAATTGAATTAAGTTCTTGGCCTCTGAGTACGCCGCTGCCAAGAGCCTGACTCAACTGCAAGAATGCACCAGCTGATTCAGATGCAGATGCTCCGGCAAGAATCGTGGCAGTGTTGAAGCCAGCAAATGCAGTTTCAATCGTCTGCATTGATAGCCCCATCGGGCGCAAGCGTGCAATCAAGCGCGAAAGCTGAACGTTGGCTTCTGTCTGACTCAGATTAAATTTTTCAGCTGCACGCCTCGCAATATCTTGTGCCTGAGCTGTTTCTCCAAATCTTTGCGTCAGTAGCCGCAAACGACGCTCTGAATCATCTCGCCTAATTCCTGCTTGCAACGTCGCCTGTGCTGCACGAACAAGGCCAAATGCAACAACGAGTTTGCCTAACCCAGCGGCAAGTCCTCTATTTCTAGACACGGCTTGATCTGTAGTGCCATTTGCAGATCTCAGCTTTGCCTCAAACCTGTCAATTTCTGCGCCAAGTTTGTTATACAAACTACCGTTAAATTTGACCCTTACCTGCAAATCACGCAGCGCTTTTATTTGCGAGCGCATTGCCTGCTCGCTATTCCTGACTTTTGCTGCTAAAACCCCTTGGACTTGAGAAAGTTTTGGAAGACTTTTTTGAGTAGCCTCGACACTAGCCTTTACTTCTCTAGAGGCTTCTGTGACTTTTCTGAGGACATCTTGTGTTTTTTCAAAGCTTTGGCTGGCTTTATTTGCAGCCTTCGTTACTTGCCGCAGAGGGTTGACGGCATTTGCGACCTTAACGACTAGCTCAACTGTCGATGGTACGGCCACAAGAAACCTCCCAGTCTCCTAATACTACCGCCGTCTGTGCTTGGCGCGATCCATTGCTTTCTCCTCTTCCTCACGCTTGATCTCGTAATACGCAGCAAAATGCACAAGCTCCGCATCGGTCAACTCCGTACGAAGCCTGCTCACAGTCATCCCCAACTCGCAGGCCAGGTGAAACTCAAACAGAGTCCACTTGTCCTGCTTTAGTCGTTTTTTGCCTCTTCCATGTCGGTGTCTTCACCAATGCCAAACAAGAACAACTCAATCTCGTTAAGCACGCTCTCAGGCAGCTGTCGCTGGAGCTTGGCAGCATCAGCAGAAGCAAAGGCTTTTGCGCCATCCTCAAGCTCAGCCATTTGACACAGCATCTGCGTGCTGATGTCCAATGCTTCTTCAGTCCCGGCAAGGCTCTGAGCTTTTTTGCGATCGGCCCGAGTGATCGGCTTGAAGAACAAATCAACAACCTTTTGGCCGGCCGCGTTCTTCAATTCAAACTTGCGACGCTGGTTGAGGTCAAACGCCCCAACCAGCAAGTCAACGGTTCGATTAGATGCAGGCATTAAAGCGAAACATTTATCGCTCAAACTATAGCCTTATCACTGCAAGTTAGAAGTGATAGCACCAGAGGTGATGAAATTGCAGCTAGCAACTACCAACTCACCAACAGTGGAGGTGATCTCCATGTCGGTAACAATCCCAGCAAACTTCAGCGAGTCTGTTGTGGTCGTAGTGCCAGTAGTGAACAACTCAAACTGGGCGTCAACGGCATCGCTGGCCTTGAACACGTCCTCAATCAGTTCAGGCTGGTTTGTGGCATCAGGATCGTAAACAATCTCGATCGTTCCTGAGCCGCTAGTCAGGCCACCAATGAATGACCGCGAAGTTGCACCATGCGCAGTCACGTCATAGGTCTCTTTGGTAGCTGTAAAGCTCCAGCTACGAGTGCCAACAACAGTGGCGAGTGTGCCTGAACCAGTTTCAAACTGGACAGTTCCTTGTTCTCCGCGAAGGGTGGCCATGGTCAGAGTTCCTCGATAGATTCAAAGGTCACACGGACCTGAGTTTGAAAGTAGCCCTCGGGAGCTGGTGAAGCCAGTACCTCTGGACCGATTGAAGCGTCGAAGAAAACCCCCGACACGATGACCCTATTGTAAAGGTCTCGAACGCGCTTTCCAATCACATAATTTGCTCCCGGTCCTGTGCCTTTGGGCGTGAATATGTTGATCACGATTTGGCCCAAGATTCTGTTGTAGCCACTGCTGGTCAAGCCATGACCCAAGTATTCATTAGTACCGAAGGACGTAAGACACTGCACCCATGAAGACCCTGGAGTGGGCTCATAGGCCATGTTGTGAAAGACCACGGGAATAACAGGGCTGCCAGCCAACTCCGTCGCTAGACGGCCTTCAATCGTTGATCTGATGGTGTTGAGATCTGCCGCAGCCATCAGACTCCCCCTGTTATGCGCCTCAGAATTCTAGAAAGGCGCGTTTCAATGATCTCGTTCATGATGTTTTCCGGGTAGCGCTTAACGACTGGTGGCGTGCCTGTGGTCTTCGGAGGGCTGCCTTTACCCGGCGCATATTTGCCCTTCCAAGAAGGCGGCATGGACTCCCCGAACATCACAGCAGGCGCGTAGTCCTGCGTGTTTGATCCGTTGGGGTTGAGTTGTGAACTGACGTAGACACGGCCCGTGAACCGATCAACAGACTCCTTACGCCATGAGTTGATCAAAGTTCCAGTTACAACCGGCGTTCCAAGCCCCGGCGGGCTTTCTGTCCTCAGCTTGACCAACAACTCATCAGTCAACGACAGAACCAGCTTTTCAATCTGACGCTCAAACAGGTCCCCGATTTGATCAACAGGGATATTCCGGCTGACGCTGATGGGCTTTGGTGGACGCGCCATCGTTATGCCCTCAGCACAAGCTCATAGGTAATGGCTGTGTTGTCGTGATCAATCGTCTGCACCTCGACGATTTGATGCACCACGCTGCTGATCACCACCCGATCTTTAGTCTCCGGCGCAGTAGCAAGCTCCTTAGCCGCAACAATCAATCGCTTGTCACTGGCCTGCACAAGCTCATTCACCTCGCTCTGAGCGATGTTCTGCACCACACCTTTGATGTTGGTGTCGCTTTCCGTTTCGGCTATTGCACCAGTCGTCGTGTTGTAACTGCCAGCCGTCACATACCGGATCGTCACATCAGCGCCCAACGCCTCAATGACGTTATCGGCAACCTTTTCAAGCGACTGAGCAAGTCCCATCAGAGGTTATAGGCAAGGCAAGCACCGCTGGTCAAAGTGATGCTCGTGATAATTCCGCAGATGTAGGTGTCAGCCACAAAGGTCTCACCGGCCAAACTGTTGCCGGTTGCGTTCTTTACCGTGATCGCACTAATCACGGTGTCTTCCTTGAAGTACACCTTGCTGAACCTGCCGGTGTGTGCAGCGGTGTCAGAGATGAACTCGAAGCCGCCTGAGAGGTCTGCGTACATGGTCAGCTCCGTTTGATAGCAATGTTGCCTGGTCCACTAATTCTAAGACCCGTCAAGTACCTTTCAAACATCGGCGGAACGTGGTCAGCACCAACAGCACCAGCCTTGTCGGGCGTCACATCAATGCTGCCGATCTTGACGTTTTTGTAATCGTTCAAGCCACTCAGGCTGATGCCGTCCGTGTTGTTCTTCAAGTAGACGGCCAGCTCAATTTGCGCTCGCTTGATTTGATCCGGGATCTCAGTATCGGTGTAGTAATCAGCTGAGATGCGGAAAGGAAAGCCAGTGGCGTACGTGTTGACGTAAGTATCGGGCTTTCGCACGCCAGTACGCGGCCATTGTCTTGCTTGCGTATCAGTGGCCCGAGCACCTAAAAATCGCTCACGGTCCAGCCGCTCAGCTGCTGCAGCTAATGCTCGATTACGAGTGTCATCAGTACCGGTGGTCCACTTGTCCACATCGGTACTTGAAATCATCGCCTCGACGAACGTGTTCGCCTCAGTCAGCGTTATGTAGCTGTTGGCGTTTGCGCCGCCCGCTGTTGCGTCGATTGTTACTGCCATCGGGCGTCACAGTAGAAGTCTTTTTGGTCGGCTTTTCAGGAGCGGAGACTGCCGCTTGTGCAGCAGCCTCACGTTCCTTCATCCGCCTAAAGGCGAAGAGACCCATTAGGAGCTTGCGCCCTTCAGAGCCACAAAGCTCAGCACGATGGCTTCGCTAGCGGTCGAACCAACGTTCGCCACAGTGATCTTGAACGAGCCAGCAGCGATGCTGTTGGCCTGAACCAGATAGCTGCCAGCAGTACCGGCAGAGCTGTGGTTGACCACCACCACGTCAGTGGCGGCAATCTTGTCGTTGTTGACCTGGAAGGTCACCTCAGCAGCGCCAGCAAGCTCAGCGCCGTTCATGGTGATCTGACCGGACTCTGTGTTGAGAGTCACGGCGGTTCCTTTGTTGGTGGCCTGGGTCACAGTGCCGCCAGTGGTCGGGCCAATCAGAGAGCCCGCTGTTGCCTCAAAAATGGATGCCATGGTTAGTTACCTCCTCAATCCAGAGCGCTGGTGGTGGTAATCCGCACGATGCCAATGTTGTTGGTCTCGTACACCTTGGTCCAGTTACCCACGGTTTCCAGTTGTGCCCGCGTGGGGTTGGAAACGGAAGTGGAGAACGAAGAACCGATCGGGTGATACACATAGTGCAGATCGATCGACATGGCATCGCTCTTGGCGAGGATGTCACGGTCGGTCTCGGTCTGAAGTCCGAGCTGCTCACCGGAGCCAACGGCGCCTTGCGTGAACATGTAGCTGGCGTATTCGGTGGTGGCACCGGAACCAGCGGTCTGAACATCCGCACTCTGGATCACACGCATCCCCATGAAGGTGGGGATTGCAACGTTGCCAAAGGCGTTAGCCAGTGAACCTTGGGTTGCACTGCCATCAGGCTGACCATTGTTGTCGTACACAAAATCCAGTGCACGGCGCTCTTTCAAGTCAAAATAGACTTTCGGGTGAACGACAATGGCTGCCAATTTCTCCCCTTGGTCGCCCAGCAGGGACTGACCTTCAACCACCTGACGGGCAGTTAGTTGAGTGGGGGTGTCGCCAGACGCGCCATCAACAGCCAAAGCTGCGAAAGAAGCGGAGCTGGTGTCACCAACAGCGCCAAAGATGCCAGCCAGGCAGGACAGAAGATCCTTCTGACGCTGGTTGGCGATGTAATCAGCAATCTTGTTGCCGATAGCAGCCATCGGGTCAGAACCAGCTGCAAGTGCAGCCAAATCTCTGCTCTCAAAGGCTCGCCCGCGATGGAGTACGGCGGCCACTTGCTTGTCAGCAGTGATCTTGCCAGGAGTCAGCGAAGAGCTATCCGTCAGACGCTCAAAGTCGCCCGACAGGTTTGCGGTGTAGAAAGGGACTTGGACGAAGTCACCACCGTCCTCGGCAGCATTTAGCTCCGCCATGGGCTGCACCACACCGCTAGCCAGGAAGGCATCACGCTGAGTGGTTTGCTCAATGACGTAAGGCGTAAATACCTCGGGGATGATGATGTCAGAGCGAAGAGTCGCCATGACAGATCCTCAAAAAAGATGTTTACGGTGTGGGCGTAACCCGTTTGGCTCTGCGTAGCTTTGCCTTATTCCGCATATTAACGGTTAGCGGCAGCTTTCAACCTCTCGTACATGTCTCGATCAGTCCGATAAAGACGTGACTGCTCAGTCAGGTTGTAGCTCTCTTTAGAAAAAGGATTCTTTCCGGGAGGAACATCACTGCCCATGTTGCGCCCGGCCGGCGCTCCACTCCCTTGAGGCTTGGGTGCTTTCTGCATATAGCTGGGCAATGACTTTGCCCACTCGCCAATCGGCTTGCGCTCGTAGCCATTGACAACAACAACAGTGCCATCAGCTTCGCGCTCAATCTGATCCGGCTTCAACAGATCAGCTTTGAATACGATGCTGGGATCATGGACAACATCGGCTAATGCTGTGTTCGCAGGTGCAATCAGCTCAAGCTCGCGGACTCGTGCTTCAAGCTCAACAATCCGCCTGTCCTTGGCTTCAGCAGCTTCGCGGAACTGCTGTTCAAGAGCCTGACGCGCCTCGGTGTACTTGCCTTCTGATTCAAGTTTGTTCTGCTCAACGTTCCGCTTGAACTCAAGCAACTCTTGAACATCAACACCATCAGGGACAGTTTTGGCTTCTTTGAGCTTGCCAATCAGCTCATAATTCTTTTTTTCTAATGCTTGGATGCTGTTCTTGAGTGCATCCAGCTCAGAATTGTTTGGAGCTGCTGGAGACGTAATCTCCTGATTCTGCTCTTCAGACATGAATAACCCGTAAGGTTGATTTCACGACCACTTTACTTTGTCTGCCCAATATGCGGCAGATGTCTTCCCCTTCGCGATGTTTTTTGCGTGGCGTGCCTTGAACGACGCCCGCTTAGCTTTGTCCGCAGCACTCTCACCTTTGCGTGGACGTT
>Ga0208162_1000807_pt1 | contig 17230 bp, 23 predicted proteins | sample CB_VirMetaG_4_FD_184539 | JGI IMG/M metagenome (GOLD analysis project Ga0208162, IMG submission 184539) | Freshwater to marine saline gradient viral communities from Chesapeake Bay - CB_1508_1M Viral MetaG (SPAdes) (version 4) | ecosystem: Environmental > Aquatic > Marine > Coastal | place: USA... | reverse complement strand
CTCCAACCCGCGCCGAAACACAGGGCCATTCTACGATAGCTTCAACTCTAAACAATCCTTTTGGAAAAACGAACAAATAGACTCGCGTACTGTAGAAGGCACAGACCAAAAGCTATTCCAAACCATGATTGAGCAATACGGCGAGGATTCCACCGTCGCGCGCGTGGAGGTGATGGGCGAGTTTCCATCTGCTGATGACGATACGGTAATACCAATGAGTTTAGTCAAAGCTGCTATTGACAGGGATGTATCGCTAACTGCTAACGCACCAATTATATGGGGATTAGATGTTGCACGCTTCGGCGGTGATAACTCCGCGCTATGTATTAGACAAGGTAACCATGTTATGAGTATCAAGTCATTTAAGTCTATGGATCTAATGCAGTTGTGTGGTGTGATTAAAAATATGTACGATGAATGTACCGCCATTGAACGACCACAAGAAATACTAGTAGATGTAATCGGACTAGGCGCAGGCGTGGTAGATAGGCTTGCGGAGCAGAACTTGCCTGTGCGTGGAGTCAATGTCGCAGAAGCACCCGCCACGAAAAAAAATTATTTAAACCTACGCGCGGAATTATGGTTTGCAATTAAAGACTGGTTGACGCAACGTGATTGTAGGTTGCCACAGGACGATGAACTCGTTGCAGAACTTGCTGCACCCCTTTATAAATATACGTCTACTGGCAAAATAAAAATAGAAAGCAAAGATGAAATGCGTAAGCGTGGAATTAAATCACCCGACAAAGCAGATGCACTTGCATTGACCATGGCATCCTCCGCTGCAAGTTTTGGTGGAAGCGTTAACTTTTTAGGTTATAATTTCAAGAAACCACTAAAATCTAGGATAATCAGAATAGGGTAATTTATGGCAAAACAATACAAAGAAGAAATGTCCGTAAAGGTTGCAAAAGAAACCAACATGGAAAATCTTGTCGGCGTTATTAAATCCGAAATGGATGACGCTAGTGATTTCATACACCAGGTCGGTGCGGATAGAGCCGAGTCAACAGAATATTATTTAGGCAACGAGCCAGAAGGAACTAGCTCGCTACAGTCAGAGTTTATATCTACAGATGTTAGAGAAAGCATATTGTTTATGCTTCCTTCTATCATGCGTACATTCTTTGGTACTAAGAAAGTTGTGGAGTTTGTACCTAAAGGTCCAGAGGATATCCAACTTGCCGAACAGCAAACCGATTATATTAATTATATTATTCAACAAAAAAATAATGGTTTCCAAGTTTTATACGATGCGTTTAAAGATGCGCTTGTTAGAAAAACTGGTTTTGTTAAAGTGTTTTGGGATGATACAGTCAAAGCTACCACGCACGAATACACAGGTTTAGATCCACAATCCTACCAAGCGTTAATCATAGACAAAGATGTAGAAATTGTTGAAGAGTCTTCTGTCACCGAAAGTATTACTACCCTTGATCCTGTTAGTGGCGAGGAGATCACCCAAGAAATACCAACAAGTTATGATCTTACTATCAGAAGATTAAAACAAAAAAACCAAGTGTGTATTGAAGCGATACCACCAGAAGAGGTATTAATATCCAGACACGCACGCGATCTTGAATCAGCATCTTACGTTGCACACAGAATGATTAAGTCTGTTTCTGATTTGGTTGCAATGGGCTACGACCAAGAGGAAGTAGAACAACATGCTGGCTACGGCGGAAGCGCGGTAGATCCAGAAGCCTTCGAAGAGATAGAAGCAAGAAACCCATTTGACAACATGGTATACCCAGACAGAAACGATGCTGGCGGGAAAGATGTTTTATATGTAGAGCATTACTTGTTCTATGATTTTGATGGTGACGGTATAGACGAACGCGTTAGAGTTTGTAGTATCGGCAACGGCTTACACGTTGTAAATGTAGAACCTTGGGATGAACTACCAATATGTATGTTCTGTCCAGATCCAGAACCGCACACAGCTATAGGTTCATGTCCAGCTGATTATTTAAAACCTATTCAAGCTGCTAAGTCACAAATTATGCGTGACACTTTAGACTCACTAGGTCATTCAATCTTCCCGCGCATGGGTATTGTTGAAGGACAAGTTAATATTGATGATGTATTAAACACCGACATAGGGCAACCTATTAGGATGCGTGCGCCAGGAATGGTACAACCATTTGCCGTGCCGTTTGTGGGTAAAGAAGCGTTCCCAGTATTAGGATATTTAGACGAAGCCAAAGAAAATAGAACTGGCGTATCTAAAGCATCAGCTGGCCTTAACGCAGACGCTCTACAATCTAGCACCTCGCAAGCTGTTTCGGCTACTATGAGTGGCGCACAAGGAAGAGTAGAGCTGATATGCAGACATTTTGCAGAAGGTGGCCTCAAAGATATCTTCAAAACGGTTAATAACTTGGTAATCAAGCACCAAAACGCGCAAGATGTGTACAGATTAAACAACAAATTCGTACCAGTTGATCCAAGATACTGGGATAATGACAAGGATATTATTGTAAATGTAGCGATATCTAAGTCATCTGACCAAGAAAAGTTCGCAGTTCTACAGAATGTAGCGCAAAAACAAGAACAAATCATGCAATTGCTAGGACCACAAAATCCATTGGTATCAATGCAACAATACGCTAATACATTAACCAAAATGATAGAAATGGCTGGTTTTAAAGACTCATCATCCTTCATAAATCCAGAAGTTCCGCCTATGCCACCGCAACAACCAGAAGAACAGAAGCCAGATGCAGCCGAAATGCTTGCACAGGCTGAAGCAATGAAGGCACAAGTTAGCGCACAGAAGGCAATGATCGACGCTGAAACAGACAGAATGAAGATTATCATGGACGATGACAGACAAAGAGACATAGAAGAAGCGCAACTCAAAGTCAAAGCTATGGAAATGCAAGCTAAGTACGGCGCACAGATTAATATCGCAGAAATAAACGCAGTAATGGAAAGAGACAGAGAAGGAATAAGACAAAATGCAAAAGCTCAAGCTCAAGGATTATTTACAGGCAATGTCCCACCACAAAATATTTGATATTGAAGTGATTGTTGACGATATGGTGTATGTTGGTAAAGAAATTAAAGCAAAAGATAGAAACCACGCTATGCAGATAATGTCTGTGATGTCTGGCGGAGAAGTTACGCAAGATTCTGAAATAATATATTATGAAGAAAGGACGATACACTAATGAAAAAATATTTAAATAAATTTTGGACTTGGTTAGACAACCTAATGAAGCCCGCACCTGTAATTAAAAAAAGAGGCAGACCTAGGAAAAAGAAATAATGGCATTGACGTATAGAGGCGAAAGATTCGCGGGTTATAACAAACCTAAACGTACACCTGGTCATAAAACAAAGTCACACGCTGTTCTAGCAAAAGAAGGTAGCACTATTAAATTAATACGCTTTGGTCAACAAGGCGTTAGTGGTGCGGGTAAAAACCCTATGACTGCCAAGGGTAAAGCTAGAAGAAAATCATTTAAAGCGAGACACGCTAAGAATATCGCAAAGGGTAAGTTGTCAGCAGCTTACTGGGCTAATAAAGTAAAATGGTAAGGAGATAATTATGCCAAAAGGACTATACGCAAACATACATGCAAAAAGAAAAAGAATCAAAGCTGGTTCTAACGAGAAGATGAGAAAGCCTGGAACTAAAGGCGCACCTACAGCTAAAGCTTTTAAGAAAGCAAAGAAGACAGCTAAGAAAAGAAAGTGAAGTTTATAAGTTATCTTATAGACAAATTTTTAGAACGGTCATTCCAAAAAACAGAAGACAGATTAACACAATCTAAATGAACGACATTGTCACCTTAATAACCGAATTAGGTTTCCCTGTAGCTGCGGCTATAGGTTTAGGTATGTTCGTATGGAAACTTATTAACAGAATTATAGATGGTATGGAAACTAAATTAGATACCGTAGATGAGAAAGTTAATACATCACTCACAGCTATGGAAGATAGACTAGGCACAAAACTAGACACACAACATGGTATTCTTGTAGCATTGATAGATAGGGTTAGGTCGCTAGATAACGAGATCATCAGACAAGACACTATGATTAAAACTATGCTTGGTGTACCACAATTAATAGACACTAACAAAATAGGTAAAGCAAAAAGAAATGACAAAAGGAAAGATTAGTTTATTGGTATTATGTTGTTTATCTGTATCAGCAGATCAAATAGTGCATAAGTTTAAATCACCTAGCTTTAATGGCGTTGGCACATCAAGTCATTATTTGACTATAGAAAACCAAGAGTTTTCTCGTAAGCTTACTATCAAAGAAGAAATAAAAGCATTACAAGAAGAAATAGAAAGAGAAAAAGAAAACTCTACATTGGCTAGATTCATGCGTAATCTTGAGTCAAGAGTATATGCTGAATTATCAAGACAATTGGTTAATAACCTCTTTGGTGAAACACCATCTGATTCGGGTATAATTGAACTGGAAGGAAACATCATTGAATATACAAGTGATGGTGTAACACTAACCCTTAAAATTACAGAAGCAGATGGCACAGTTACAGAAATTACAATACCTATTGGTACTTTTACTTTCTAGTTGTTCAATTTTTGACCAGTATGAAGATACATACGACCAAAGAAGACAAACCGATATAGTAAGGATTCAAGATTTACAATCCCCTAAATTAAAAAATGTGCAACTACCACAGGTAAGCCCAGTAGTAGCTGTATATCCAACAGCATTTACAGATCAAACTGGACAGAGAAAAAGCAATAGTGAATTTGCTTTGTTTAGTACAGCAATCACACAGCAACCAAATGCACTACTTATAAGAGCGCTGAAACACGCAGGAGATGGTAAGTTTTTTAGAGTAGTAGAAAGAGTTGGTTTAGATAATCTTACTAAGGAACGCCAACTCATAAGATCGGCAAGAGAACAAACAGCCACAGATGAAGAAAAGAAAAAAGCACTTAGACCATTATTATTTGCTGGTATTTTGATTGAAGGAGCTGTCATATCTTATGAAGCTAACCTAGAGTCTGGGGGTGTCGGAGCTAGATATCTAGGAGTTGGTAATAGCGTACAGTACAGAGAAGACAATATCACCGTTAGTTTGCGTATGGTTTCTGTAGCAACAGGAGAGGTTTTGTTAGAAGTATTAAGTCAAAAAACTATATTTTCTTATGGAAAATCAGAAGATGTATTTAGGTTTATAGAGTCTGGTACTGAACTTGTAGAGATAGAATTAGGCAACGCTAGAAATGAATCATCAACTATAGCGCTAATGAAGGCTATTGAGGGTGGCGTGCTAGAAATAGTAAATCTTGGTTATGAAAAAGGTTTTTGGATTTTACAAAATGAAGGTGTAGGAGTAAAATTAAACAATGAAGAATAAGTTAATCAGCATGTTTGCTATCTTATCTATAACAGGATTTGCAGCAGACAACGAAATTTATGTAGACCAGTCTGGTACAGGAGCTAATATAGATCTTGAACAGTTAGGTATATCTAATATTATAGGCGGTCTTTTAAGTTCACCTGGAAGTATCACTCCATTAGATTTAGATGGTAATACTATGACATTAGACATCAACATGATCGGTGCTACTAATAAATTTCTTGGTGATATATATGCTGATAACTTTACAGGCTTTTATGAATTTACTGGTGGCACTAATGCTTTTACCATTCAAGTAGATCCAACAAATACCTACAGTTCAGATGGTTCTAATCAAAACGTACAAGTTACTGGTAGTGGCAACACATTTACCCTAAATCAAGGAACTACAGCAATAGCTGCATCACTCGACTTAGATTGGATTATCCAAGGATCTAACAATACAGTTACATCAAATATTAATATTGATGGCGCTACTAACTACATGGATATAGACGGTTCTGACAATACAGTTAATTATACAGGTACAGGCGTAAACGCATCAGCAGGCGGATATTTCTATTTAGACCATACAGGTGGTTCAAGAACATTCAACATACAACAATTGAGTACACAAGATAATGACTGGCTTAAAATTATATCGGTTGGCGGTAACGCTAGTTCTACTGTTTGCGTTATTCAAAACGACCAAGGTACTAGCACAAGCTGCTGATATTGGAGATATATCTGAGCTAAACGGTTCAGCACAAATAGTCAGAGACAAATCCCTAAACGCTAAATTAAAACTTGGCATACAAAGCAATGATGAAGCTATAACTAAAGATGGCCGTATGGCTATTACATTTTTAGATAATTCTGTCGTCAAACTAACTGAACACTCACAATTATTAATAGATGAATATATCTATGATCCTGATCCAAGTAAATCTAAAATGGCTATAACTTTTGGTCTTGGTACAGCGAGATTTATTACTGGCAATCTAAACCGTATAGATAAACAAAACATACAACTAAAAACACCAACAGCAAACATAGCAATAAGAGGCACAGACTTTACAGCCACAGTAGATGAATTAGGACGCAGTTTAATAATACTGTTACCAAATAAATATGGTTTATCTAGTGGAGAGATAGAAGTAGTTACTGCTATGGGTACTGTCTTATTAAATAAACCTTATGAAGCTACCACAGTTAGTGTGTTTGAATCTGTACCAACCAAGCCAGTTATATTAGATTTATCATTAGATCTTATAGACAATATGCTTATTGTTACGCCACCAAAAGAAGAAAGTATTATAGAAGAAGAGGTTACAAACACACAGGCTGATAGTGTGTTAGATTTTAATGATTTAGATATAGATTATTTAGCTGATGATTATTTAAAAGAGGATAGGTTAGAATTTACAGAGTTGGATATTAATTATCTTGATGTAAACTTTTTGGAAGATTTGCTTAATGTCCTAGACGCATTAGCTATAGCAGAAGAGGAAGATGTATTGGCACAAGCTACAAGTACACAAATAAGTGGAACTGCTATTGGTAAAGATCCAGATACACAAATTACAACTTTAATAACGGGAAATATTGTTAGTCTGCGAAGACAAATAAATGAAAGTGTTAGGGTAGATTTGAATGGTAGCGATTCTTATACTGTTATCTTAATACAAGATGGTATATCAAATGTTGTAAAAATAAATGGCGGTAGTGATAGTGTAATAAAGATTACACAGAGTGATTAATGAAACGACTACTATTCATCATACTTATAATACTAGTGTTGCCTTTGTTATATCAGTCAACGCCTACAGAAATATTAAAGTTAAAGGTATTTGATTATTTAGTACCAAAGCAACAACCATCTGGTTATTTTACTATTCTAAACATCACAGAAGAAGATATAACTAATGAAGGTGGCTGGCCGTTACCAAGAAAAAGACTAGGACAAATACACACAGAGATAATAGCTAAAGGTGCTATAGGTGTTGGTTATGTTATTGGTTTTCCACAACCTGACCGTATGGGTGGTGATGCTTACTTAGCAGAGTCATTAAAGTATGGCACTTCTGTTTTAGCGATGTTTGAAAATCCTAACGGTAATTATCCACCAACAACAGGAACTGTCATACTTGGTGATGATATAGGCGGTATGACTACAAATGGTGTCATACAAAACATAAAGATATTAACAACTTATGCACAGGAAGGTATTGCAACTGCACCAACTGATGTAGATAACCTAGTAAGAAGAATACCTTTATTGCTAAGAACACCAGATGGATATGTACCCGCGTTTGGTACAGAAGTATTAAAAGCATTAGTAGATGCAAAAACCTATGTAATAAAAACCAATGATCTTGGTATAGAAGAAATAAGAGTGAAAGGATTACCACCAGTTGCTACCGACAGTTTAGGTCGTAAGTGGATTAGTTGGGTAGACACGCCACAAACCAATTTACAAGAAATGGATGTTGCTGGTAAATTTGTATTTGTCGGTGTAACTGCTCCAGGTATCATGCCACAAATTGCAACTCCAGTTGGATTATTAGAACCACATAAAATACAAGCAGCATTATCTGAGTCAATCTTGATAGAAAACTCACCAAAGATTCCTGACTGGCATTTATCAGCCGAAATTTTGATTTTTGGAATTTTTGTGTCGCTGACGTGGCTTGTAATTAATTATCTCAGTATAGTTAAGGGCATAAGTCTCGCTATAATTTTACTCTTCACCACGGGCTTCTCAGGCGTTTTTAGCGTTCAGAAAGGTATTTTGTTGGATTTTTCATGGACTTTTATCTCTCAGATACTAGTTTCTACAGTTGCTTTGTATTTGAGTTACAAAAAGCAATATAAATTACGTCAACAAATAAAAAAACAGTTTGAGCATTACCTTGATCCAAGACAAGTTAAACAATTACAAAAGAATCCTGACTTGTTAAAACTTGGTGGTGAAAAAAAAGAAGCAACATTTTTATTTACAGATGTTAGAGGTTTTACAAATTTAAGTGAGAAGTTAGAACCAGAAGAAGTTACTAAGATTATGAATGACGCATTGACCATACAATCTAACGCGGTACAAGAATACGGTGGCATGGTAGATAAATATATTGGTGATGCAATGATGGCAATATTTAACGCACCTATATCTATGGATGACCATAAAGAAAAAGCTATGCAAGCTGCTATAAAAATAATTGAAGACATGAGTAAAGCAAATTTAGATATAGCTATAGGTATAGGTATAAATACAGGAACTGCTGTTATTGGTAACATGGGTAGCAATACTAGGTTTGATTATTCTGCTATTGGTGATTGTGTAAATACAGCTGCAAGATTAGAGTCAGCTACTAAAGAAGTTGGTGTAGATATATTGATTGGTGAATCTACTGCAAATAAATCTAAAATTAAGTTAAAATTATTAAAACCAATAAAAGTTAAAGGAAAAGAAAAAGCCTTAACTATTTATACAATTGATAAGGAGTAATTATGCCAAGAGGTAAAGGAACATACGGATCTAAAGTAGGTAGACCACCTAAAAAGAAAAAAGTAAAAAAAACTAAAAAGTGAAACCATCATCTGCAAAAGCCAAAGGGAGAGCTTTGCAACAATGGGTAGTAGACAAACTTGTTGAACTACTAGGATTTGATCCAGAAGATTTAGAATCAAGACCAATGGGTTCTAATGGTGAAGATATCATCATGGGTGTGCAATCTCGCAAACAATTCCCATATTCAATAGAGTGTAAAAATCAAGAAGCTGTTAATGTGTGGAAAGCATACGAACAATCGCAAGAGAACTGTAAAGATTACGAACCTTTGGTTATAATTAAAAGAAACAGAACAAAACCGTTAGCATTAGTAGATGCTGAGTATTTTTTAAAACTACATAAAAAAGATGATTGATAAACTAATAGGACCAGTAGGTGACATTGTCAGCAAGCTAGTGCCAGATAAAGACTTACAAGCAAAACTAAACCATGAACTTAAAACAGAATTACATAAAGCGAATATGGCACAGATTGAGATCAACAAGATTGAAGCTGGACATAGATCCTTATTCGTTGCGGGCTGGAGGCCCTTTGTGGGGTGGACTTGTGGGATTGCTATGCTGTACCACTTTTTATTACAGCCTATTATTATATTCGGACTATCAGCAGCTGGACTATCATTTGACTTACCGACTTTTGACATGGGTTCGCTAATGACTGTATTAATGGGTATGCTAGGACTTGGTGGATTAAGAACATTTGAAAAAACTAAAGGAGTTACAAAATGAGTTGGAAGAACTTTGTGTTAGAAGAATTTGCTTGTAAGCATTGTGGTGAAAACCAAATAGAACATGAGCTTATAGACAAACTACAAGAACTAAGAACAGAGTGTGGATTCCCATTTAAAATAACATCTGGTTATAGATGTGCAGATCATCCTGTAGAAGTTAAGAAATCAAAACCTGGTACACATGCACTAGGTTTAGCAGCAGACATAGGCGTTAGAGGAAAGCAAGCGTTAGAAATTATATCTAAAGCAAGAGAATTTGGTTTTACTGGTATTGGCGTAAATCAAAAAGGTAATGCAAGATTTATACATCTTGATATATCTAAAGATTGTCAAGGTAGACCTAGACCGCATATTTGGAGCTATTAATGGATCCATTAATGTATTGGAATATTATTATCACTTTAGTAATTGCACCAATCATTCATGGTATTAGAACAAACGCGACAGAATTAAAAAGAGTTGATATACTACTCAATAAGACTCGCGAAGAAGTTGCAAAAGATTATGTAACTAAAGTTGAATTAACAATTAGCATAGACCGAGTCATAGATCGTTTAGACAAGCTAGACGAAAAAATGGATAAATTAATAACGAGTTAATATGAGCAAAGGTGCTTTTCAAACAAGACTAGGTCAAATGGGAGAGATCCCTAACTTTCAACAAACCCCACCAATGGCATATACTGGTAATTATTTTATGCCACAAAAGCCAAACTATTTACCAATAGAAAAACAAGCAATGGCTAGAGTGCAACAACCTATGTCTATACAACAGCCGATTGCAAACATTATGGCAGAAGGCAGTATGCAACAACCAACTCCATCATTATTATCTACACCAACAATGCCTGTAGAACAGGCACAACCACAGTCATTATTACAAACACCTGGTATCGGCGTAGAGAAGCCAACACAATACGATAGAGCATCATCAAGAATATCATTACCACCTATAAACTTATTTAGATAATGGCAGTTACACACGAAGAAGCTGTAAAGGCTGAACAAGCAAGATTATTGCTTGAGTCAGATGTTTTTAAAGAAGCAGTAGAAAATTTAAAAAACGAATACATTACTCATTGGTTAAACTCAAGAGATATCAATGACGTTAAGATCAGAGAAGACTTACACAGGTCTTTGCTATTATTACCAGAGGTTGAAAGGCATCTGCGTATCATTGCTGAGAAAGGCAAGCTTACTCAAGCAAACATTAAGAAAATTAGAAATATTGGTTAATACTTCCCTTTTCACACATTCTTGATATAAAATACTTATAAATACATATAAGGAGTATTTATGAGCAATAACGGAAAACCGACTGCTTTACAAACTGATAACGAAGTTACTACTTCGATGTTTGAAAGTTTTTTAACCCCTGAAGAGGATAAGGTTGATGAAGCGGTCATAGAAGAAGTAGCTGAAGAAGAAGTCATTGAAGATGATTCTGAATTTGTTGAAGATGAAATAGATCAAGAAATTATAGATGAATTGGAAGAAGACGAATTTGAAGAAGAAGAAGTTGAAGAAGAACAAACAGACGTTGAAGAGGAAGCTCCGCAACTTCAAACATTTACTGTAAAGGTAGATGGCCAAGAGGTAGAAGTCACGCAAGAGGAACTCATCAATGGATATTCTCGTCAGCAAGATTATACGCGTAAAACTCAAGAACTCTCTCAACAGCGTAAAACTATTGAGCAGCAGCAAGCAGAGTTGGAGCAAAGGGATGCGATCTATTCGCAGTTGTTACCGAAAATGGAAGCCCAGTTAAAGGGCGTTTTGGGTGAAGAGCCAGACTGGCAACGATTATATGAAGATGATCCAGTTGGTTATGTAAGAGAAAAACAGCTTTGGGATGAACAAAAGCAAAAGCTTGAAGCAGTACAAGCTGAACAGCAAAGACTTCAACAAGAGTCATTCGCTGAACAGCAAAAAATAATTCAACAACAAGTTGAAGAAGGTCAGCAAAAGCTACTTGAGTTAATTCCAGAATGGCAAAACCAAGAGGTAGCCAATAAAGAAAAAGCTGAAATTGCAAATTACGCAACCAATGTCTTGGGATATACCCAAGAAGAGATCAACTCCGTATATGACTGGAGAGCTTTACTTGGTTTAAGAAAAGCATGGTTAAGTGACAAAATCGCTGAAACTGTGAAAAAGAAACCAACACAAAAAGCACCAGCTAGAGTTGCAAGACCTGGTACTACAAACCGACCAAAACGGAAAGCACCTGTAAAGAAAGCAAAACAAAAATTGGCTAAAACTGGAAAGATTCAGGATGCAGCTAAAGTATTTGAACAAATAATTTAATTTTATAGGAGTATATTATGGCGAAGGTCACTAATGCTTTTGACACATATTCAGCACAAGCTGACAGAGAAGATCTAAGTAATATCATTTACAACATCTCTCCAATGCAAACACCGTTTATGTCGTCAATCGGAAAAAGAAATATTAAGAACGTAGTGTTTGATTGGCAAACAGAAAATTTACCTACACCAAGTTCAGCTGGACAATTAGAGGGTTTTGAACTATCAAGATCAGCTTCAACAGCTACAACAAGGGAAAGTAATGTTGCTATGATTTCAAGCAGAGATGCAACTGTAACAGGTTCGCAAAACGCTTCAGATGCAGCTGGTAAGAGATCAGAAATGGCTCACCAACTTGCTATTATGTCTAAAGCACTAAAAAGAGATATGGAAGAAGCTCTATGTCAAAATGGTGGTAAGACAACTGGTAATGCTACTACAGCTAGAAAAACTGGTGGTTTTGAATCTTGGATAAAATCCAACTACAGTAAAGCAGCAGCAGGCGCACCTACTGGTGGTGGTACTGCTCCAACAGACGGAACACAAAGAGCTTTAACAGAAGATCTATTAAAAGATGTTTTAGAACTAGCTTTTACAAATGGTGGTGAACCATCATTAGCAATTTGTGGTCCTGTTAATAAGCAGAAGATATCTGGTTTCACAGGTAGAACACAAGCTAGACAATTTGTTGATGCAAACACAGTAGAAGCTTCAGTATCTGTTTACTCATCTGACTTTGGTGAACTAAAAATCGTTCCATCAAACAGATCAAGAGAAAGATCATTACTATTAGTAGATCCAGAGTTTGCAAAAGTATCTTACCTAAGAGACTTCCAAACTGTTGATATTGCTACAATAGGCGATGCTGAAACAAAAATGATTGTTGTTGAGTATGGATTAGAAGTATCTAACGAAGCTGCTCACGGAATCGTTGCTGATTTAACAACTTCATAAGTTTTATAATTAGCTATAAGGGATGTTTCGGCATCCCTTTTTTTTGTGCTAAAATTAAGTATGGCAAAGACAACACTAATAGATCATAAGCAAGGTTATAAATCTGTATTTGCAACAGAGGATGACAAGGTTATTTATCACACGCAACAAAACATACAGCCTACTTTGGATTATGTAAAAAATTTATCTGAAAATAAACCTGGTAAAGATTTTAGACATGTAGCTGAAATACCAATGGTTGTATATCAAAGAGCTTGCAGAGAAGGATGGGCGCAAGACTCAGCACAATGGAAAAAATGGTTAAATCACTCAGACAATAAACCGTTCAGAACATGGAAAGGTAAAGTATGACATATAGCGAATTAAAAACTAATATTGCAAATTTTTTAAACAGATCTGATCTAACTAACCAAATAGATTTTTTTATTGATGCAACAGAAGCAGAACTAAACAGAAGACTTAGAGTAAAAGATATGATTAAACGAGCAACTGCAACAGCAGATGGTCAGTATTTATCATTACCAACCGATTGGTTAGAAGCAATTAATGTACAAATTGATGGTAATAATTTCCAACCATTATTCCAACAATCTATAGAGTCATTAGATGTTTATAGAAAATCTATAGATAATGCAAACAACCAACCAATTTATTTTGCTTTAGTAGACAATACAATTGAATTAGCACCTACACCAGACTCAAGTTATACGTTACAATTAACATACTATGGCACTATAGATGCTTTGAGTGATTCGAATACAAGTAACTTTATATCGAACTCATATCCAGACGCATACCTATATGGTGCTTTAAAACACGCATCTATCTATCTTATGGAAGATGATAGAGTTGCTTTATTCACATCACAGTTTGAAAAAGCTTTAGAAGAGATGAGAATGGAGCAAGAGAAGGCTGAATTTGGTAAAGGATCGTTAATGCAAAGACGAAGAACTTATGGCAAAGCAGGCAGAAATACTTATGTTTGGAAAAATAATTAGGAGAAAAGATGGCAGGATTTAGCGATTATTTAGAAGATAAAGTGTTAGACCATGTATTTGGTGGTAACGCTTATTCAGCACCATCAACATTATATGTTGCTTTATACACAGTAGCACCTACTGATACAGGCGGTGGAACTGAAGTATCAGGCGGTGGTTATGTAAGACAGTCAAGTGCATTTACTGTATCTGGTACTAACCCAACAACAGCATCTAACTCAGCTGCTGTAGAATATCCAACAGCTACAGCAAACTACGGAACAGTAGTTGCAGTTGGTATCTTTGATGCTTCATCATCAGGCAACTTACTAGCATACGCAAACTTAACTACATCAAAAGTTGTTAGCACAGGGGATGTTTTCAGATTCAATACTGGTGATTTAGACGTAACACTAGCTTAACATCATGGCCAGTATAGGCTATAACAAAGGCTACTACTCAAGATCAAAGTATAACGATCTTGCGTTTCAAGCCGAAGCAACCATATCAGCAACTAGCGGAGCTACCGCAGTTGGAACACAAATAGATGTAACCACAGCAGTCATACAGGCTGTTTCAGGGTTTACTGCAACTGGTACACAAATTGATAAAGCGTCAGCAACGATTAGTGCTGTATCAGGTGCTAGTGCGGTAGGAAGAAAAACTCACGGTGCTAATGCAACGATTGTAGCGGTATCAGGTTTTGAGTCGCAAGGATTTATAATAGTATCTGGCTTCTCAACCATTGCACAAACATCAGGCTTTGATGCAACAGGTAGAGCAACATTTGCAGGTGCATCAACGATCAACCAAACCAGTAGCCTTGTCGCTATTGGTGGTCTAAAATGGGAAGATATAATTGTTCCAGACGATACATGGACAGATCAGATAGTTGCAAGTGCAACATGGACAGATCAAAGTAACCCATCAACAAATTGGACTGAATTAGACAAACAAGAGGCAGCTTAAATGGCAGATACATATACAACTAATCTAAACTTAACAAAACCAGAGCCAGGTGCAGCAGAAGATACCTGGGGTATTTCGCTTAACGCTGACTTAGATGCACTTGATGCAATCTTTAGTAGTTCTGGTACACAGATTAATTTAAACCCAAACCAAATTAATTTTGCAGATAATAAGAAAGCGGTATTCGGTACAGGCTCAGATTTAGAAATCTATCATGATGGTTCTGATAGTTATATTGATGAAGTTGGAACTGGAAACTTATTAATTAATGCTAACAATGTACGACTACGAGATACTTCTGGCAATCCGTATTTTTTAGGAAATACTGGAGCAGAGGTTCGCTTATATCACAATGGCTCAACTAAACTCCAAACAACAAGCACAGGCATAGACGTAACAGGAACAGTTACAAGTGACCAGCTTGTAGTTGATGGTAATACCTCATCGCAAACTTACAGAAGTTCAAGAACTGATGGTGATGTATATATACAAGCAACAACAGATACAGATTTTGTAAAGATAGGAACACAGACAAAAATAAATATTTTGCAAGTTGATGGGAGTGGCGACATCTCTTTCTATGATGATACAGGCACAACTCAAGGTTTATTTTGGGATGCTAGTGCTGAGAGATTGGGACTAGGGACTACTTCGCCAAGTGCAAAAATGCATATTTCTGACACAGCTGGAAATGCAATCATTAGATTAGAACGTAATGATAATACAATATCAACAAACGATATTTATGGTGAAATACAATTTGAAGGTCAAGATGCAAGTGCAGCTTCTGCAGCAGGTGTAAGAGGTAAAATTTTAGGTGTATCAGAAGGCACAACTGGACAAATGGCAATTGCTTTCCATACAGCAAGTAGTTACAGTGCAGCAACAGAAGCCATGAGAATAGACTCATCAGGAAATATTGGAATTGGAGACACAGCACCTCAGGATTATTTAGAGATTAATGGTTCAGGAAAAGGTTTGGGTGGTTTAACTATTTCAAACTCTTCAGCATCTCATGCAGCTTTAAGTTTTGCAAGAAGCTCTACTGCTACAGCAAGAATATATGCAAATGAACCTGCTGCTTTGCATACAAGCGGACTTAGATTCCAAACAAGTGATGCTAGTGGTGGTGTTCCAAACTTAGTCACAGCGATGTTCATTGACGAATATCAAAAAATTGGAATTGGTACAACTACACCCGGTGAAAAACTAACAGTTAGCGGAAACACTTTAACTTATGGCTCTACTGGTAACGTAGGTGCTGGTGCTTCTTACTTTTTAGGTAACAGTCAAAACTCAAGAGATATTGCTTTAACAAGAGTAGACTCTGCAACTTTAGGTATTGGATACTATAGTGGTGGTTGGCAAGAGTCTGCTAGGTTTGATAGTAGCGGTAATTTCTTAGTTGGTAAGACTTCATCAGGTATTGCAAATGTTGGTGTTGAAAGCAGACAAAATGGATTATTGTTTGCTACAGCAGATGGTTCAGATGTTTTAAAATTAAATCGTTTAACATCTGATGGTGCTATCCAAGAATTTAGAAAGGATGGCTCAACAGTTGGTAGTATTGGTACAACTAGCAGTAATTTATACATAGGTACAGGTGATACAGGCATATATTTTAATGCTTCTGAAGATAAAATTTATCCTATCAATACATCAACTATAGCAGGTAGAGATGCTGCTATTGATTTAGGTAAGTCTGATACAAGATTCAAAGACTTACACCTTTCAGGAACAATTAATAGCACTAAATATGACATTCACAATGAGGGTGGCGGAAGTTTATATCAAACTGATGGATATATAAGATTTGCTAATGGTAATACAGAAACAGTAAGAATAGACTCATCAGGTCGATTGGGAATTGGTACTACTTCACCCGAAACACCTTTACACGTTTCAACAGCTAAGTCATCTGTAACAGATAGCGTACTTACCTTACAAGACTCTTCATCAACTTTTGGTAAAATGATAGAGTTTGTAGGTGAAGGCTCTACAGATTGTAGAGGTGTTATAGGTTTTCAAGAACCTCAAGGTAATGCACCTGAACTTTACATATCCAATGGAGGAACTGAGACTACTGGAAATGGAGTAGGATTAGCTTTTTGGAGTTACACATTAGTAGATAGAATAGCTCCATGCGATAATGTAGGAGATTATAGAGATAATGCAATAGACCTTGGTTGGTCAAACGCTAGATTTGAGGACATCTACGCTACCAACGGTACTATACAAACTTCAGATAGAAACGACAAACAAGACATTCAAGCCTTAACAGATGCAGAGACTAGAGTAGCTACAGCATGTAAAGGTTTATTAAGAAAATTCAGATGGCAAGATGCTGTGACAGAAAAAGGTGACGAAGCTAGATATCACTTCGGCATAATATCAC
>Ga0208162_1000806_pt1 | contig 17232 bp, 20 predicted proteins | sample CB_VirMetaG_4_FD_184539 | JGI IMG/M metagenome (GOLD analysis project Ga0208162, IMG submission 184539) | Freshwater to marine saline gradient viral communities from Chesapeake Bay - CB_1508_1M Viral MetaG (SPAdes) (version 4) | ecosystem: Environmental > Aquatic > Marine > Coastal | place: USA... | reverse complement strand
GTTAGCTTTTCCTACGTTGGTTGTTTTGTTGTTGTAGTACCCGTTGTAAACTTCTTTTAGCGGGCAGTAGAAATCACAAATCGAAGTTGTGTCGCTAACCACGTAATCTAAAGCAGCTGTAGTTATAATGTCGGTAAGCGTGTAGTTTACCGCAGTTCCACTTGCGTCACTCCAATACCCGTCAGTAAAGGTGTAGCTCAACGTAGACTTTAAGTAAATAGTGTTTGTACCTGTGTAAAAGGAGTTTGTGTTTATTGTGCTAGTTGTACTTTGAATGTAACCGCCAATAGTTGTAGGGTTGTACCTTCTAAAATCCCTAGTTGTTGTTGGGGTAATAGAGTTTACGTCGTAATCAGTTTCGTCAACTGCTAAGAAGAACTTAGGGTTAAAGATACTGTGGCTTACGTCAATGTCGTGTACAGGGCGAGAGTAAGTAAGGGTGTAAACGTAGTCTCTGTAGTAGGCGTTAGATAACCCTGTGTCGCTTACGTCAAAATAAGTAATGCGAATGGTGTACTGACCTTGCAAAACGTTTCCATCTGCGTCTTGTGGAAGAGAAGTTGTGAAACTTGCGTCTACTCCTGTTGCGTCAGGACTTGAACCGTTTGTGTTGTTGTAACTTACCGTTCCTGTTGGGTCTGTAATCTTTACAAGAATTGCGTTGCTTGCTTCTGCCCAAGTTAAGTCAATTGCTTTTACTTGAGGGCTTCCCGATAAAGATGAAATAGATATTGCAGTACCCGCATTTGCATTCGCCTCTGTGGTAGCAAATTTAATCTTCGTACTTGAAATTCTTATAGCATAGTAGGTAGTGCCATCCGTTAATCCAGATACACTTCCACCGTTATCCTCATACAAGACAGGGTCTCCCGTAGAAAATGTGTGAGTTCCTATTGTTGCCTCATCAGAAGATATTGCAGATATTGTAAAAGTCCCGTAATTAGACGAAGTATCTTGAAAGGTGATAGTCTCGGAGGTGTAGGCTATCGTTGTTGTGTACGTTATAGCTGTACTTTCAGTTGCCATTTGTGCTTTGTTTGTGCTACAAAGATACAAAGGAAACTAAAGGGGTTTTATTCTAAACTAAATTGGTGTTTTTAGAACTATGTTTCAGTTATTGTGAAGGTCTTTGGGTTATAGCCCTTGTTAGCGGTAATTTAATCCCCACTTTCAAATACGTCTGCTTCAAAATATTTAGCAAGGTTCTCAACCTCTTGCCTAAATTCAGTTTCCCCTCTACTTACTTTACTTAGTAATATTTCAATCACCCCATCTATTTTTCGCGTCAGGCAATAGGCAAGATTATCTTTGTCGTAAGTATCTACACCTATGGCATAATATGGCTTATCAGCAGTCATAGCTTTTTCAATAAGATTTTTGTCAAATAAAAAACTACCGCTAACATTGGCTATAGTATCATTGCCGTTTTTCTGTTTATCGTCTTTAGTATTATTTCTCATTAAGTATCGTTTTTCGGTGTTTGACTCAAATTTTTACTAATGTGTGTAAATCAAACGATGCACCACAACTTTGTAAAAGGTGATTTTTGCCAGAGGTCACTTATAGAAGTCTCGAAGAGTTGGATGCTGTTCGTTTTTTTTATTCTCCTTCAAACCAATTTATTACCCTGTCACCCTCTTTTGATAACAGGTTTCTTTCTTGTAGGTACTTTCTCGGGTTCTTTACGGGTAGTTTAATACAAAACTCGTTGTAAAGAGTATTTGTCTTTGGGCAAAAGAATGTGTGCCAATAGTCCTTTGTGTTAAAGTGAAGAAGCTTATCTCTTTCTTCGTAACTAATGGCTTTTTTACCCTTTAGTGGGTCGTAGCCTTTTTTCATGCCTAGCTCTTCGTAATCTTTTGTCATTTTGTGTCGTATTATATACTGAAAGCAAACTTACAAAAACTATTTGGAATATCTTCGCCTTGGAAGTGGCTTACTTCTCACCCTTGGAGCAACCTTTGGTACTTCCCAAGCTACAATAGCCATCATAGAGGCAACTGTATCATCGTACTTTGTCCAACTGTTAGCTTCAAACCTTAGCCAATTCTCCAACAAATCGTCAAAAGGACAGAACCCGTATCCGTCAGCTTGTTTTCCTATTTTCTCCCAAGTGTGAATAACTAACTTATCCATACACTCGTTACGCCTAGCTTCACTTGTGGTTGGAGTACCCTCTGTTGACAGCCTTTTTATCGGGTCTTTTTCTAGCGGGTTGTGAATAATGTACTTCTCGTAACCCCTTTCTCTGAAGTAGTTTATCAGTCCTTGCTTTTGGTTCTCTACGTTTATTTCAGCAGAAAAGAACACGCAAGCTTTTATCATATCTTCGTAAAACTCGTTAGGGTTGTCGGGTCTGGTGCAATACCGAATTACCCAATCACTACCGTACCTTAGTCCGTACATCGACACCTTTGAACCCTCTCCAAAAGATACCGCTTTGTGGTCAACGGGGTCAACGCCTAACTTAATCGCCCGACCAATAGGCACTTTAAAGTTTCCGTTCCAAGCGTAGTTGTTTCGCTCTTCTTCCGACGGCATACTAGCTATTTGAAAAAAACCGTTGGTATCTCCGTCTACTAACTGCTCTCCCACAGGAACAGCTTTTACCGATACATCAACCTCGTCCCAAACTAGATTGTACATAGGCGGTGGAGCGCCGTTGTGTTCTAGTTGCTCTTGTACTTTTTCAACAGCTACAATAGAAGCGTCAGAGTTTTCCAAAAATATCTCGTCTTCGCTTAACGGATACTTTCTAATGTAACTCAAAAGAGCAGAGCCACTTCTAGCTGCCCTTTCCGCCATGTGGTGTTTCCTAGCCGCTTCTTCGTCTGAATATCCCCACTCGTCAATGATAAACCCTCTGTCTGCGGGGTTAAAGTAACGCCCAAGACCACTTACGGTTCTTCCTGTGTCTTCACTTCTTCCCTCGTAGTTGCTTTCCTCCCAAAGTTTCTTTGTTTGTTGAGAGGAACTTTTCTCCATTTCGTCAACGGTAGTGGTTAGAATTAACTTTCCAACAACCTTGTCTCGCATAGAGCAAGTTTCCCTTGCTACGTAGTATCTGTTTCGGGGGTTTACGTCTTTTTCTGTTTTTGCTATCTCATCTTGGTACATGGTGTAGTTACGAGTACCATCCACCGCTTCGTCTCGGTTTGGATAAGTAACTATATAACTGTCAAGTACTTGTGACTTTTTCTTTTCCGCCGTTTTCTTTCTCGGAACGGTGAACTCTATTTTGTCTGTTGGATTTTGGTTTCCTGTGTCTGTTGGTCGCCAAAAAGGGTGCATATTACGCCAAGCCTTTACAATCTTGTCACGAAAGACCGTTTCTTTTGCGTCTTTGAAAGTTTTACTTTGAACCCCGAAGTTTCGGTTGTGACCCCAAGTTGTTCTCCAATACCCCGTACTTACTGCAAAGGTGGTCTTAAAGAATCGACGACCACTAAAGAGTAGCATTCCGTAACACCTTGGGTCGTTTTCTAACAAATCCCAAACGTAGTAACAATCCCTTTGTGCGTCTACAAAGTCTGCGTTACCCGTTGAGCCGTCCTCTCTTACTATTGGAAAGTGTTGAAGCAACATATAGTGTTGCCCTGTTACGTACTCTAGTTGGATGTTTTGGTCTGAACCGTTAAAGAACCAAAAGCCGTTTTGTCGCCGTTCAACCTCTTGGTCTTTTTGCTTTGGCGTTGGCTCATCTGGAAGCGGAGCGTAGGGGAATTTGCGCTTTTTTTCGTCCTTTTCACCGTAGTTGGCAATAGAAGAAATTGGTGGGGGTTTGGGTAGCTCAACCTCGTACCCCCTTATGTACCTATTTCTTTCAAAAGATTCGTAAGCTGCTTTATAAGCTTGCTTAACCGTTCTCACTTTCTAGTTCTACTAGCTTAGTTACTTTAGTTCGCAACTTCTCGTCCGTATCTAAACGGTTGATGATTGCCGTTCTTGAACTTCCAAGGTTCTCCCCTTCAAAAAGGTAAAGGTCTCCTTGCTTTTCAATAACGCCACAACTAATTGCTGAGTCTAGCACGTTTTTGTCCGATTGGCGCTCAACAACTTTCTTTTCCTTTTTACCCGTCACAAACCCCTTAATGGTGTCTAAAGAGTAAGCGTCGTTGGCGTTGTTTGTTGCAGCACCTTTAGCTAAAGCGTCAATAGCTCTTTGAGATACAGGAGCAGACTTCACTACGTTACCTGTTGAGTCAACAAGTACACGCCCGCCGTCCTTTTCTGACAAGTACCCTCTTTCGATAGCTTTTCTAATGTAGAAAGCGTTCCAAATCTCTGGGGTATTGTACTCCTTTTGGAAAGTTTCAGGGTCTTTCTCGGCTCTGTAAGCTAACATATCCTCTAGTTCTGCGTCACTAAGAGGTGCGCCATCTGGTGCTTTTGTGTTGATTCCTTTTGCAACACAGTAAGCCTTTTTAGCTTCGTAGTCACTTTCGTAAACAAGGGCTTTCGCTTTTGTTTGCTCCTTGTCAGAAGTCCTACGGGTTTTGGCTTGTTTCTCAAAGTTCAACTCGTAGTAAGAAGCAGTAACCTTTGGTTGCTCTTCTCTGAACTCGCTATCTTTAGCGTGGTTGTCTTTGTTGAACGGAGAGATTCTAAGGTAGTGCATAAGATTTTTTTCTGTTGGTCTTACGTACTTACCTTTCATTTGAGCAATCTGAATCTTCTCTCCTGTTGGGTCAATGATTAAAGATACCTCTCTAATGTTTAGGTTTTTAAACCTTTCGCCCCACTCTTCCACGTAAATGCTTGGCTTCATTGGGTCGTAACCAATCATTACTGTCCTTTGTTTTTCGGGACAGAAAGCCATACATACTCTTGGAATTGAAGTTGCGGAAGAAGATACGTTGATTCCGCTTGTGTGCTTAATAGTTAAGTCTTTTTTTTCTACCGCTACAAATATAGCGCCTCTTTCTTTTTTCATTTTCTTTACTTTAATTTAAAAAAAAGGGGGAGAATTTCGGCTCTCCCCCAAATAACCGTTTTTGTTTAGACGTAGTATTGTCCGAAACGCTGTCCAGCGAATCCTTCAAATCCACACTCTGAAAGCAAGTTGATAACAAACTCGTCGTTACCATCTGTCTCCATAGCGTTTCTTGCTACTTCAACGTACTCCCTTGAGCCTCCTTTACCATCTGACAAGCAGTTGATACGAAGGTTAGGAACGTTTTGACGGTCATTTCCGAACTCGTCCATTGAAGCTACAACGTTTCCTAGTGGAATAACAAGACCCATGTTCTTGTAAGTAAGACCTGTTGCTCCCAAAAGCTCAGGAGAAGTCATTACTTCAAGTGGCTTGTAGTGGTAAGTGATTCCACCGTAGTTGATAGAATCAAAACCTAAATCAACGGCTCTCTTTTCTCCGCCCATTCCAGCGTATTGAACACCACCAGCTTTCAAGCCTTCGCTTGTTCTGATAAGGTTGTCAAATTCGAAAATCAAGTCGTGACCACCAACCATCATGTTCTCTGTCGAACCTCTTTGCTTGAAGAGTTTCTTAGACATTGATTCGATGTCAGTCAAAGCAAGTGAACCTGCTGTGTACTGCTCACGTTGTCCGTTAGCTTCGATAAACGGAACTAGACCGCTTGTAGATTTAGTTGTTCCAAAACCAGAAGTACCTGTTAGAGTAGTGTTGGTAGTGGCTTCACCTACTAGCAAAGAAGTCTCTCTGTCGTTAAACAGATTAGCTTTTTGTGTGCGAACTCCTTCGTAGAACCAATAAGACTCGTTCTCGTTTTCTCCAAGGTTATCAAACCAAGTCAAGTTGCCCATAGCACTTCCACTAACCTTAGCTTTTCTACGGAAAATCTGAGTGTTGTTAGTGTAAGAAGTAAGCGTTGGGTTTACAGCGCTTGGCTCAGAAGAAGACTCTCCGAACTGAGTACCGATGATAGCGATTTCAACCGCAGTGGTAACAGTAGGAATGTTTTCTCCTGTGATTTTTGGAGTAGCTGTAAACTCATAAGAACTGTCTGTAGTAGAGGTAACAACACACTGAACATGTCCTCCTGAACCGTTTGGAACAAGGATTACGTCGTTTTGTTGTGGCATTGTTACGTTAGTACTACCCGAAGTTCCGTATTCAGGAGCAGCCGAGTTAGAGTTAGTCGCTTGCTTTGAAGCGTCAACAGTAAAGGTAACTTCAGCACCCGCAGCACCAGCTGTAGCCGTTGCAACGATTACGTCACGAATCCTGTTTTCTTCAGAGTGAGAGTAGTGTGGGTTTTGAACAATGTTCTTATTCCCAATCATAGATACAAGGCTAGAAAGGTATCCTAGTCCATAAGGACGAACCAAAGAATCTCCGACCTCTGGTTTGTCAAGTGTGATAGAACTGTAGCTAGAGTCAACAATTTGAGAGTTCAAATAGTTTCTGACAGTAGCCGTTCTTTGAAAAGTAGTTGCCATTTTTTATGTGCAGTTTTAAAAGTTAGCTGTTAGCTCTACGTCTTTGTGCTATCTGGTAAGCTAATAAGTCAGCCCCTTCTAATTGTGGCTTTCCGCTTTGCGGCGCAGATGGCTTTGTAGGCAATTCCGTGTTCTTTAAGGCTTTCACCGTTTTTTCTTCTCCTACTGACAAGGCTTGATTTACTGCCGCTTGTATAAGCGTGTCCCTTGTCTCTTTATTTGCCCACATTAAGTCTTCTGCGAGTTGTTGGTAAGATATGTTTCCGTCTTTAACGTAGTTGGAAAAGAAGGTGTTTTCAAAGACTACTTCGTTTAGCATTGTCTTCTTAATCTCCTTTACCTTGTCGGATACGTCAAGTGAAACGTCTTGGTCTGCTACGTTCACTTTGATTTGAGAGAACTCCTTTAGAGCAGCGTCAGCTTGTTTTGTTATCTCCTTTTTTCTAGCTTCAATCTCTTGTGGCGTTAATTGTGGTTGTTGTTCAACCTTCGGCATTGCCATTTGTGACTGTCGCTCTTGGAGCATTTTTCTTGCTTCACGCGCTCGGAACTTAGATGTAACTTCAGCGTCACGCTTACGTTGTCTGTAATCTTTTAGCCTGTCGTCGTACTCTTCGTCTAACTCGTCTTCCCTTTGAATTGGCTCTTTTTCGTATAGAGCGCCAAACTCTTTTTCCACTAAATAATGAATGTCTTCTTGGTCTGCGTCAGGGTTGTTTACCGTTAGCTCCTTAGTAATCAATTCAATAGCGTGGCGAGGATTTTCAACGTCAAACGATGAGTAATCTACGTTCTGCTCAAGAAGAAAGTTTGCGTCTTGAATGTCGATTCCTTTTTGCTTGAACTCAATGAGTTTGGCAATATAGGGGTCTTCTTCCAAGTTGTAGTACTTGTCTTTAGCGTCAGGAGAAATCCAACCTTCTTTAGAGGCTAGTTCTGTCCAATCCGATACTTGCTCACTTTCCGTTGTTTCCGTTGGTTCGGTTTGTTCTGCCGATTCTTCGGTTTGTTCGGTTTGTGGTTCGGTTGCTTTTGGCTCGTCTACCGTTTTTGTACTACCCGCTTCTTCTTGGGGTTCGTCTGTTTTCAAAGAACTATCTTCAATGCTTTCGTCCTTGTTTTTATCGCCACGTATTTGGCGAATTAACAATTCTTCCTTTTCTTTTTCCAAAATCTTTAATTTAACTCGTTGTTATTGCAAAAATAATTACTATATTTGCAGGTTATTATTCCTATACAACATAAAGATTTATGAAAGACGTAGACGCTGACAGCCAAGACCTAGACCAAAAGCTACAAGTAGCAAATAACTTTTTTGGGCGGGGAATAAAGTTTCTTAGGAAAAAGCACAACATCACCCAACAAGAGTTGGAGTGGTATTCAGGTGTTCAACAAAACGTAATATCAATGATGGAAAGTGGAAAGGCTAACTTTAAAATGGAACACGTTGTTAGAATAGCCGCAGCGTTCAACATGAACATTGTTACTTTCTTTGACGTTTGCTTAGTGGCTAGTTGATTATTCCGCACATTTAAAAACGTGCGCTAACAGTCGCTATCCATCATTAAAACGATGGGATAGCTTGGCGTTAGGCAAATGTAAGTAAAATAATTGGAAAATCGAACTTTTAATACTTAAGACCTGATGTTTCTTTCGACATCATCCTCTGGTCTTGGGGTAGTTCTTACTGTGGGGGCTTTTGGCATACCTAACCCACCGCCTCCGTTAGCAGCCTTTGTGGTGTTTGTTGCAAGGGTGCTTTCTTCCCCATCTTTGGCAGTTTCTAAAAGGTCTTGCTTGATTTCGCCTTCCAACACAGCTAACTCTTTCTTCTTCTCGTACTCTAGTTCTAAGTAGCGTTCTTTTCTGTCGTACTCTGCGTTTAGAACAGCCGCCTCTTTTTGTGCTTGAGCCTCTAAGGTCTTTCTCTTTTCTTCTTCCGCCACTCTTGCTGCTAGAGATTGGACTTCTGCGTTTTGTTGTTGCAGAGCCATAGACTGTTCTTGTTGCACCTTTCTGAATTTCTTCATTAGGTGTTGCATTACTCTTTCAGCGGTCTTTATTGATTGCTTAGATACCCTTCTTACAATCATAGCCATGTCAATAGAGATTTGGTTTCTGTCAAGGGCTATTCCTAAATCCCTTTCCATTTGCTCCATTTCCAAATCTGTAGGGCGGTAGTTAATCTTAACCCCAATCTCAGCTAACGAGAGGTCTTGGGTAAGATTAATCATATCAACCCGTTCCTTTCCTATTGCTTTGGAGTAGGCTTTATCCATTCCCGAACCCATAGCAATAGAGTCTCTTACAAGTAGTACAACGTTTTCTGCCGTTGCTTCTATTAACTTAGTGTAAGCTTCTGTAAGGTGCTTAATGGAGTTTTGGTGTGCTTTCTCCTTTATCTTTTCTATTCCAACCGCTGCGTCTTTATCAATAGAAGTGGTTTGGTTGAACCCTGTTATTTCGTACAGCTTTTGTAAACCGTAGTCGTACATTTGCTGTAGAACAATAATGTCTTGCGGAAGACCATTTACCAACTGCCTTACAGGTTGTGGGTCGTTTATTGGTTGCCCTGCTTCGTCTTTTAAGGAGTAGTAAATAGTTCCCGTCTCGTCGAACATCTTTTGAGCTTCTACCTCGTCGTAAGAGTCGTAAGCCATTCCAGCCCCTTGAAGAGCGTCGGAGTTGATTGCAAGTCCAGAAGGTCTCGACTCGTTTATTAATTGCTGTCTCTTTAAATCAAGCAACATCATAAACTCAGCGATTGGTCGCATTTGCTCTACTTTAGACCGAAGGTTCATGTCTAAAATATTAGGAGCAACAACTTTGTACGGACATTGCACCTTTGACTCATAAAGACCGTCGATTTTTTTACGCAACAGATTCTTTTTCATTCCGTAGTCGTAAATGAAATTCGTCTCAACAACCCACTTTCCTCCGTAAATTGTTTCAACTGTTTTGTCTACTACCTCTGTTACTTTGTGCTTTCCTTTTTCGTCGTACTCGTCACTCACCATTTCAAAGCGGTAAGTAGAGCCTTTTCCTGTTTGCTTTTTTCTCCACTTGAACTTATCGGCGCTTCTAAAGATGAAGTCTAAAACAAGAACTTTTACAGATTGTATGTCGTCCCAACCTACTTCTCTTCTGAACTCGTCGTACTTTCCGTATTCCCAAGAGCGGTTGCCCCACTTTCCTTGAGACATATAAGCTGCTCTAAAAATATCTTCTTTGTTGAAATCTCCGTTTGTTTCTTTTATAAGTTCGGAGATTTCCATTTCTTGTACCTCTCCAAAGTATCTCCAATCAGAAGCGTCTTCTTCCGTAAAATAAGAGTAAATGAAGTTAGGAATCTGTACCGCTCTTATTCTTGGGTTTCCAAACTCGTCATAGTCTGTTCTTGTTGCGGCGATTTGATTGGACATAAGGTTAAAAGCTATCCTTCTTCTTAACCAATAGTCTCTGTTGTTTTGAAATACGTACTGAAGTGCGCCTTCGTAAGCCTCTTCAAAAGGAGCTTTGTAGTTTAGCTCAAGGTCTATTTCTATTTCCTCTAACGTGTCGGGTACGGTTTCCATTTCCTCTTCCGACATTATTTGGATTCCGTTTAGTGCGAACTCGGCAGCCTCTTTCTTTAGTCTTAGCTTTCCTCTACGTCTAGCTAGTTCTTTGTCGTACTCTCCTTTTGAGGTGATGTCGTAAGCCTCGCAAACTAAGTCGTAGTCTCTTGAAGTAGTTCGGTTTACAAAGTCGTTTACAAGCGTTACAATAGGGTTTGCAACGTTCCAGTTCATTTGAGAGTAAGAGTTGTCTCCTGTGGCTATGCAGTCGTGAAGGTAAGTAATGTCCTCTTGACCCGTTGACCAATTAATGTTCTCTATCATTCTGTTTCTACGCTCGGTAGAATAGAAGTCAACGCCTTGGTATTCGTTCCACCAAATTGCTTTTACGTAGTCGAGAATGTACTTTTTACTTTTTTTCTTTGACTTAGGTGCTACTAAATCTGGAAAATTTAAAGGAGAAGACGACATACTTTGCTTTACTTAATTGCAAAGATAATAAACTAAGTAGTTGGCTATTATTTAGTATTGCGATACTTGATAAATAGTTTTTAATTCGCAGTATTTACTTAATCAGCCCAACGTTGTAGAAATAACTGAACGAAAAGCCAAAACAAACCCTCCAAATAAGCGCAAAGAAAATTGTGTCGTAGATGTTTTGAGAACCTATTAAGATAATAGATATGGTTACTGTGGTCAACAAAAAGCTTTTAGCTAAGTGCCACCCATCTGTGAAAGTTACAGGAACATTCCTTCGGGTTGTAAAAGTTTCGTCAACGTACTTGTTTTTCCATCCGTCTTGGTGAAAGAACAGAAACAACTTCTTGTTGTCTATTTCTGAAAATACAGACCTTTCCCAACGGTGTTTAATAACGTCCATTACGGCGTTAAAGAAACCGCAAATCAATCCTAAGAGAAACGCTTCGCCCATTTTCTGTGACTTATGATTATAGCAACGGTGTAAATAGTAAACAGCACCGCAAGGCAGACCTTTGGCACAGTTGACTCCATTACGTCGTTTACTGATTCTTCGTTGAAGTTTAGCCAAATAAATATACTCGGCAAAACGATAAAGTTCAAAGCGCAAAATACGCCGAAACCTCTATCTGCTTTTATGTGTTTTATGAATGTTTTCATGTCATTTCGGTAAGCTTGAAGTTATGTGTTGATTTGTTCCTACGGGCGTGTTAGCCCTTCTCGCCCTTGTTTGGCTTCCGCAGTCATCACACCTATACGCATCGTAAGTGTTTACCGTTGTTGCGTAGTCGCCAATATAGGTTAAGTGCGTCCCTCCGCAAGACGGACATACCCTATCAAAGTTGCTTTCAATAAAAAGTCCGATATTTGGGTGCGGTTGAATGTAAGGTCTCATTTCGAGGTAAACACTTTCAAGGAGCGTGCAGTCAATGTCGCAATATTTTTGCATACGCTCCATTGCTTCTTTATCTCCGTCCTCTACTTTATCCCAAAGACCTTTTTCTGTTTCTAACTTTCTTCCAACGCCTAAAAACTCTCCCAAATAATCAAGTCGGTTGCTTGTTATTTTAAACTGTTTTCTTGCGTGAAGAAGTGTGTCTATTGTTTGGTAAGGAGAGGGAAGAGCTATCCCGTTTTTTAAGAACCTAGTTTGGGCTACCTTGCGGTCAAATCTGTTCAAGTTATGTGCGATTACAATATTAGCCTCGTCCAACATATTCCATAGAGCTTGTGTAACTCTTTTATCGTCGCCTTTTTCTATTTCGCTTGGGGTGCAAGAAGCGTTGTAAATCTTATCTTCAAATAACCACTTAGCAGACCAACACAGTATGTGCCAATCTTTTGTTATGTGGTCGGGGTTTAAGTTCTGTTGCCAAATGCTAAATACCCTTGTCTTAAACTCAATGTGAGAGGTTTCAATATCGAACAGAAGTATCTTTGCGGTGTTCTTTAAATCAGCCAACCCCTTTCTGTTGATTAGTCGCCTTGCGTAAGTCCTTAACAAGTCTACTTCGCTAGTGTTTTTATCTACTCCTAAAATCTTTTTGGCGATGCTGTAGTAGTTCTTGTCTCCGTGTTTGTAACTCTCAATAATGAGGTTATCGTACTTACTCCACTGACTTTTCATTCGTTGTGCTTGTTTTTAAAATTATATTTTCACCTTTTCGTTTTCTAACATAAAGCTTGATTCAGGTGTAGTAACAGTAACTTTATATTGGTTTAAATCAATCATAAGCTTTTTTGCGAGTGCTAAAGCCCTGTTTTTTATATCTGACTTTTCTCTAGGGAATCTAGGATAGTTAATATAACCAACCACAACACCATCCTCAAAACCGCCAACATATCTAAAAGAAGTTTTTGTAACTGAAACGCAGTCTTTTTTTTCTTCAACAAATTCGTCGCATATATTATATACATCTTCTATGGTGTGTATTTTCCCATTATTGTAACACTCTTTTAACCCAACCCAAATTTGAACGTTATAGCCTTCTATCACCTTCATTTTGTTAATCTTGTTGACCACACATTGAGAATATATCACAACTTTCTTCTTCGTCAAATATATCTAACTGATAATTAGTGTTATCGCTTGCGTCTCTTACTATTCCGTTAAAATAATCTAACCCGTTAAAAATGTCTTGCACAGACCTAGCCCCTCTAAAAAATTTTGCGGGGATTTGATTTCCTTCTTCATCTAGTATCGGCTCTCTTCCATCTGGGACTAACATACCGTACTTTTTTTCCATTTTCTTAAAGAAGTCAAAGTGTTCTGGATTGTCTTGAGCTATTTTACTTAAATTTCTAATTGATTTTTTCCAACAGGTTTTACAGTTACCTTGATAGCTTTTTAGGTTTAACCTAAACTCTTGCTGAGACCACCAAAAATTAATCTTTGGTTTGGTCATTTTTTTATACTCAATTAAAGGATATATTACGTTATACTTTTTTCTGTCCGAAACTATTCTATCTATTTCGTCATATCTAATACCAATCGCTGTCTTGTAACCCTTATCCCAACCTATAGACTTAACATAAGAGTGTATTGGGTTTAATTTCATTTCTCTATTACAATGCGGGAAAGCTTGATTTGGTATTCCATATTTCTTTATAATAGCCTCAAACGGCTCTCCGTTTCTAGATGCTGTATCAAAGTCTACTATTTTATGCTTAGTCCCAACACCCATTTCCATTGTAACCAAAGCCTCTACCCAAACTATATCAACATTAAATGCCTCACCGCATTTTTTAACAAACTCTAGCGTTTCTTCATTTTCCTCACCAGTATTTGCAAAAACAACCAAAAACTCGCATTCGTGCCTACCTTCCCAAAGATTAGTTAGATAGTAAAGCATATACCCACTTGTTTCTCCACCACTAAACGAAATAAGAACTCTATCCTTCATTTGTGCTTGTTTTTGATTAAGTTGTAATAGGACTCGTCCAACTCCTTTATCCTTTGAAGATTCTCGTTGTAGTCAAACATCTTTTCTACCCCCTTTAGTTGGTTCTCGAAAGTTCTGTGGCAACTTCGACAGTGTAAGGTGAGATTTTCTACGGTGCTTTCCAAGGACTTGTTGTATCCTATTGGTACGAGGTGAGAAATATCTATGCGTCCACCCGAAGCCCCACATCCACAACAAAAAGCGTATCCATAGGTGTCTAAAAAAGACTCCAAAAACTGTTTCTTTGCTTTTGATACCTGTTGGTTTGATTTTGATTGCTTTTTACTTACCTTTCGCAAGATAGTCTTCTAAACTTCCCTCGGCTGCTTTTTCTACGTATTTGCTGTCAAGGTTTAAAATGCTGTTCTCTAAATCGGCTAAGTCTTTTGTGTACTGCGAAAGTTTTTCTAAAAGTACCTTTCCCCTGTCCCAAGATTTCTCGTCTTTGTCCGATAGGTTATTTTTCGTGGCAAGAACGTTTTGGTTTAAGTAATCTGTGATTCCGTCTACTTGTTTCTTTAAAGCGTGGTAAGCTTTTACTTTTGTAGACTCGCTTGTAAGAGTAAACACAATCTCTAAAAGCTCTTCTTTTGTCTTGTTTTCAAACTTCTTCAAAACTACTCCTTTTCGCAAATATAGTAAATATCTTGCTTGATACAACCTGAATACTTCTTTTTTTTGTACTCAAAGTTATTTGACTGTACTTTGTGGTAGTAAACACGCCTGTCTTTCCACCTTCCCCAACCTCTTAGAACTTTGTCTTTTGGTATAAAAACTCCGTTCTTTTCTACAAAGTCTTCCTTTTCTTGGTCGTCTAGTGGTTCTATAATAGCGTAATCTCCGTAAGGAACAAGTTCACCTTTGTCTATTGTAGCCATGATATGTTGGTCTTGGACTGCTATTAGCTCTTTTTTATTTTCGTCCAAGAAATCGTAATCTGCGTCCTCGCTAATGATTATTTCTGTCCCCGCTTTTATCTTGTTGGACTTTACAACTTTGAATTGGTTCTTTAAGTTGTCGGGCTTTGTTTTAAGAAATATTGCGCCAGATTTGTAGTTTTCCTCTGGCTCTTCTATTCTTTCTACTATTGTAACGTCACCAACGGCTCTTTTGTTGGTGCAAAGAATTAGTTGGTAAAGGTTTCCGATTCCTTCACAGAACTTTTGGTCTACTGAGTAGTAAACCTTGTCTTTTATTTGGATACGGGCTTGGTAGTTTCTAGCTAAATGGGAGAAGTAAACCAACTCACCTTCATCGATGTCAAATTTAGCTGATTTAGGTTTTGCGACCAAAGTTCCGTATTGAACCATGTTGTCGTGTTCTGACCCAAGAGAAGCGTCAAAGTATATTTCTTTGTCTCCAATTTTTTGTTTAAATGCGTCTTTTTCGGGTACATCAAAGACATATCTATTTACTACTTTCAAAATATTCAATTTTACTTACCTCGCGCAAAGATAAGTCAAACCACTTATACTCTACGTCTGTTTGCGTATCTTTTACGAAAATACTTAACATTAGTACTTCGTCCGTTGTGTGATACGCTAACTCGTCAAACGGAACAATCCTTGTTATCTTTACCTTTCCGCCTCTTTGGAAGCCGTTGACAAGATAACTCATTCCGTCTTTTAAGTCGCCAACGGTAATTTTTCGTATGTTGTCGAAAGTTGGAAACTCCACAAAAACTTACTCTCCAGCTTTTGCGTACTCAGCTTGAAAAGCTTTTTTAGACATTACAGAGTAGTTTCCGTCTTTATCTTTGATAAGATAGTCACCAGCGTAAGCAACAGATTTTTCTCCGCCATTTCCGAAAACTGTAACTCTTAGTCCTTTTCCTTCCGAGTCAATGGTTACGTTTTGGGCGATGGTTGCTTTTGTTTTGAATATTTTTCGCAAGTCTGATTTCTTTAGTTCAGATGCTTGAATGTCTTCTTGTGAGATTTTTACGTAGCTATCAAATTCCATTTTTTCTTTACTTTGTACAAAGATAAGACTTTATTAGTTAGGGTATTATTCCGAACATTAAGATATTTTAGCTACATTATTTTCTATGTCAAGTGATTTTGCCCAACCTTGCATAACCAAATTTGGTTGAGTTTTATTCCACTTACTTTCAGTTGGCACTTCACAAACAACATCATCTACTCTGTAGCACTTTTCTCTAAAATGCACAGATAGACATTTGTATTGTTTGTAGTAGTGATAAAAGAATCTATATTTTTTTGCCATCGCTATTTCGCTTTTTAATGAAATACCCAAAATAATATTTGCATTGCTATTATAAATTCAAATAACAACACTACCAATCCAGACAAATAAACATCTACTTCTATTCCAAATACCCTGTAATCATTTCGTTCTAAAAACCTAACTGTTAACGCTAGAGGTATTACAAAGTACGCAATAATTCCGATTATGATTAACGCCATCATATTTTGTGATTGTAGTTTTTATTTATATCAATCATAAGTTTTAATTTTTCAAATTAATTTTGACATCGCTCAAATATTTAATTATTAGTTCTATATTTTACTTATTATATTCAAAATTTCTAACTCTTATTGTTCCGTTCTTTGCGCTTATGATTGGGATGATGTGGTCTGTGGAGTCGAAGTCTTTGAATCGTCTCACCCTTACCCCATTGTAGTATATGTCTATGTGTCTGTCCCACACCATTTCAAACTTAAACCAATCAAAGAACTTCCACCCCCTAAACAGTCTGTTGAAAAGGTTGTAGTGGTTCTTTGCTCCTTTTTGGAAGTGGGTTTCTGTTCCGTAGCCGTAACCAAAGTGAAGGTTTGTTTGGGCTTTTTTGCCGTAGTACATCTCCACCACGTCTATTTCGGGCATAATGTCATTTTCGCTAACAAACCACAGCGGAGCAACGTGAAAGCCTTGGTTCATCTCTATCACCTTAGCCTCAATAGAGTACCGTCCCCTTCTCATCTTTTCTTGTGGAATTAACATACCCCCGTCTTGAACAACGGGCAACATAGCATCAACAGAACTTAACTTAGCCCAATCTGTATCTATTTCTTTTCCGTTGTGGTGAAGTAGTAGTTCGTTGTCTCCTAACTCTGTCACTGACCCTAACTCCAAAGCTACATCTTCGGGACAGTACCAAATCCTCTTTTGAAAGTCTTTTAGCTGTATCATGGCACAAATATAGTTTTTTTTTAGATAAACAGCTATTGCTCCGTAAAAAGTTCGACTGTTGAAAACTAAAATAAAGGACTGCTAATAAATTATTTACTTTTGTAACTGTGATTAGGCTAGATTACGTATCTTTAGAGTTGAAAAGGGAAAATACCAAATCCCCCGCTCTAAAGGTACAGTCTAGCCGACACAATCCGCAAAAGTGAGTCGAAAGGCTTGCAAGGGGGATTTTTTCTTTTGGTGTTTTCTAACGGTTAGACCAGATTAAAAACTCAAACGTCAAGAGTTCCTTTAGTACAGTTTAGGAACTACGTAAAGTAAAGTGGAAACACGTTAAAGCTCTACAAGCCGAAGTTGATGAACGACCCAACGCCGTCGAATCAGCAAACCCGACCTGATATAGTTTAAAAGGGGAGAGGCTTGGCTACTGATACAGGGGGTAGTTTAGAGCGCTTTGCCTTTAACTATAGCCTATCAGGGTAAGGGCGGGAGTGTGTACTTACTTATACAAACAAAAGTTTTTTTTAAAAAAAGCCTACGACTAAACATATTTTTCTTTATGTTTGCTCCGAACAAATTTTTAACCAAGTGTTAAAGTTCAAGTTTTGAGGTAGCGGGGGTTTAGTCGCCCCCGCTTTTTAAACAAGTTTATGGTAAATCAAGAAGAAATACAAAAAGAAATA
>Ga0208162_1000802_pt1 | contig 17290 bp, 5 predicted proteins | sample CB_VirMetaG_4_FD_184539 | JGI IMG/M metagenome (GOLD analysis project Ga0208162, IMG submission 184539) | Freshwater to marine saline gradient viral communities from Chesapeake Bay - CB_1508_1M Viral MetaG (SPAdes) (version 4) | ecosystem: Environmental > Aquatic > Marine > Coastal | place: USA... | reverse complement strand
CTGGTAAATTTACTATTCCACATTTCTTCCAAACTGGTGAAGAACTTACATATAGACCTGGATCCAATTTAGTTGGCATTGCCGAAACTGGTCTTGTTTACTGGACAGGAGTTAGCACATCACGACTTCCACAGACTGTATACGCAATTAGAGACAATTCTTCTCAGTTTAGAGTTGCAATTGCCGCAACATTAGCAACAGCTGGAGTTGGTGTTACCTTTACCGACTTGGGTGCTGGAAACAGACATGTCTTCTCTATGAATAAGAGAAATGAGAAGAGCATTTTGACTTTGGATGGAATTGTTCAGTCACCTTTACTAAAGTCAGATTTGAGTGAGCAAACAATGCACTCTGTTGGTGCTGGAACAACTGTTATTCAGTTGAGTGGAATCTCTTCCTTCAGACCATCTGATATTCTTAGAATTGATGATGAATACATGAAGATCAATGTTGTTGGACTTGGTTCAACTAACACTGCTGGTGTTGGTGCAATTGGAACTTTACCAATGGTAGAAGTTGAACGTGGGTTTGTTGGATCTTCTTCAACATCTCACAATCAATTTGCCAGTGTATCAATTTACAGAGGATCTTATAGTATCGTTGATAGCACCATTCACTTTACCGAAGCACCAGCTGGTGCTGGTAGAGATGACCTTGATAGTAGAGGATTAACAATCCCAAGATCCAATTTCTCGGGCAGAGTTTACCTCAGAAAAGATTACAGTACAAACTTGTTGTTTGACGACATTTCTGATAAATTTGATGGAGTTACATCAGAATTTACTTTAACGTCTAATGGTTCCAATGTAACTGGGATTGGTAGCACTGGTGGAAATGGAATTGTCTTCATCAATGGTATTTTCCAGTCACCTTCTACACCAAACAATACTGAAAATAACTTCACCATCACCGAAGTTTCTGGTATTAGTAGTGTTGTATTCACTGGTATTTTGTCAGAAGGTGGATCTCAGATTACTGATGAATATGACATTAACCAAAACCAACTGCCAAGAGGTGGAGTTCCTATTTCCTTTGGAGCAACTAACGGTTTGGGATATGCACCTTTAAGAAAAGCATCTGCTGTTCCAACAGTAACACTTGGTCAAATTACTTCTATTGCTGGTGTTTCAACAACGGGAGCATTTACTGGAATTTCTACTGCAGCATATGACCATACTACTGGAATTCTAACAGTAACTTCTGCATCTGATCATGAACTTAATACTGGTGATAAGATTGAATTAAAAAATATGACTTTCTCCTGCCCATCAGGAGCTCCTTTTGCTAATAATTACCAATTCCCATCTGAACAAGGTGTAAACTTCACCATTAGTTCTTTTGATTATGATAATAGAACTGGTCTTGCCACAGTCGGATTAACTTCCTCTCATAACTTTAGGGTTGGAAGACTTGTCCATCTTTCTAACATTGGTTTCACTTGCTCTAGTCCACATTATGGAATTACAACCTCTGTTTTCCCAGATGGAAGTTCTGGTAACAAGGCAATTGATGTTAACAAATACCCGATTCTTGGAATTGCTGGAACTAATAAGTTCCTCGTAAACGTTGGTGTTTCTACAATTGTACACACTTATGCTGGTGCTGGTGCTACTGCAGGAAATGCATATGAAGTAAAACCAGTTGGTCCTTATTATGCCACCAGAATTCTTTCTAACACTACGTTTGAAACTCAAGTTGGTGTCGTGACTTTTGCTCACACATATACCTCTGGTGGAACCTTTGCCAAGTGGACTAATGCCGATTTCGGTAGTGGTTATTCGACTATTTCTGCACCTGCTATCACAGTAACAGAATCTGGTCACACTGGAACAGTCGCTGAAGTGTCCGCAACTGTGGGTGCTGGTGGAACACTTGCATTTACAATCACAAATGCTGGTAGTGGATATACAAATCCAACAATCAATATTGAAGAACCAAGATATGACAATCTTGTGATTGAAGGTGTCTCCAGACTTTCTACAGGGACAACCACGATAACTGGAATTGGAATGTCGGTTACTGTAGGTGTTCTGGGTATCAATACATTCTTTAATTCTACACCAATCGTTAATTTCACATATGACGACAATACTGGATTGTCAACAATTAGTGCTGTTGGGCATGGTTACACGACAGGTGACGTTGTTCAACTGAAAAATCTTCAATTCTCACCAAACGCCCCTGTAGGTGCGGGTGGGACAATTTTCCCACACCCAAATATCGGATTTAATTATACTGTTCTTCAGTATATTGATGAAAATAACTTTACAGTAAACATTGGTGCTGCTTCTACCGCAGGAACATACATTTACAACCCTGGAACAGGTGGTGTTGTGAGAACTGGTGTTGGGGCAACTTTATTTGAAGTTCAACAGTTTACAATTACAAAACCTGGATATTCATTCAGACGTGGTGATGTTATCAGAGTAGTTGGCATGACTACCGATCCTTTAGCAGGTGAAGATTTTAATGAATTCCGAATTACAATCGAAGACACTTTTGAGGATTCTTTTGCAGCATGGCAGTTTGGTGAACTTGATTATATTGACAGTGTAAAGGCTTTCCAGGATGGTTCTAGAACTAGATTCCCACTTGCATATAACGATCAACTCATTAGTTTTGAAGTTGATAAGAATGATGCGGATTCTGCTCAAATTCAACTGGAATCCTTACTCTTAGTCTTCATCAATGGTGTTCTTCAAGAACCAAATGAGGCATATGAGTTCTTTGGTGGTACATCAATTACATTTGCCGAACCACCCGCACCAGAAGATCAGATTTCAATCTTCTTCTACAGAGGAACAGTTGGAACCGATAGTTTCTTAACCAACGTTACAGAAACTATCAAAACTGGTGATACCATTTTCATGAAGAGAACACCTCTTATTGAGAAAAATGATGCACCTCGTGTGTTCTCAAATCTTTCTCAAGAATATGAACGTGCTGTTGTTGGAATTACCTCTTCCAGTGAATTAGAGACTTCTCTTTATCGTGGTGATGGCGTAAGTACAACAGAACCAAAACCAATTTCTTGGACAAAGCAAAAAGTTGATAGAGTTCTTGGTGGTGAATTTATCTCTAAGGCAAGAGACTCTTTAGAGGCTCAAATCTACCCAACAGCAAAAGTAATTAAGAATTTTACAACAACGGATACTGACATTTTTGTTGAAGACACTTCTTTATTCCTTGGAGTCGATCCAGTTTCTAATCCAGATACTAATTTTGGTGGACTTATTGTTTCTGGGTTCTCTACTGCTGGAATCGGTTCTACAACAACTGTATCGACAGAATCTATCAGTGGAATTCTAGAGTCTAATGTTCAAGGTTATTCTGGTGTTATCACTGGAATCACAACTTCTTATGCTAGATTGGAACAATTCTATCCATTTGATGTAACCAAAGCTAATTACAGAAATGGTCAAAATCTTGTAGATGGTTCTAAGAATAATCTTCAAGCAATTTTCTTAAGACCAGATGGAACCAAGTTGTATGTTGCTGACCAAAACACATTGACTATTACAGAGTGGAGTCTTTCTACTCCATTTGAAATTGATACAGCAACAATCAATTCTAGTAATCAACTTGGCATTAGCACTCAAGTTCAAAACATCTATGATATCTACATTCGTGATGATGGCACTAAACTTTACACTCTTGGTCGTGGTGCTCAAGCACCATTCGTTACTCAGTTGAATCAGTTTGACCTTTCTTCTGCATGGGATTTAACAAGTGATACACTTGCTGGAGTTTCTACACAGACAACTGTTGCTAACCAAACACTGACTCATAGAGGTCTTCAGGTTGTTGATACTGGGGCAAAGATAATTACAATTTCCCCAACCACAGCAACTCTTTACAGTTATGATTTGTCCAGTGCCTATGACATTACTAGTGTTACTTTTGACACCAGTCAGGCACTCACCGATGATGCCGCACCATCTGATTTTGTCATGAGCACAGATGGAACTCAAATGATTGTTCTTGGTGGAGATAGTGAAAAAATTATTGAATACACATTATCATCGGCATACGATGTAACCACAGTTGCAGTTGCCGCAACATCTACTTTAAGTGTTGGTGCTGGTGCTACTATTTCTATGACTGCAAAACAAGATGGTGAAAGATCTTATGTCCTGAATTCTTCTGGAATTGGGTCACAATATCCATTCAGTATTCCATCTGATGGACTTGGACTTACTTTCCAACTTGATCTTAGAGATGTACCAACTCTCTTAGAAAGACAAGAATTGCTTAGTGGATATAGGGTTCTTGTTTACGACACTGGTGTTGGCACTGGTCTTACTACACTGGTTGGTTCTGCCACTTCTGTGGGTATCGGAACCACGAATGTAATTGGAGTTTCTACTGAGTATCTTAACAACATTTATGAAACATATTACACTCAGTTTAGTGGAACTGTTGGTATCTTAACGTGTCAAGTAGACCCAGAAACAAATATTGTTGGAGTTGCTACTACTGGTTCTTATTACGAACCAGCTGGAAGAATATCCTGGGGTAGAATTTCTGGATTTACAAGATCTGATAATCCAGCAAATATCAGTGTAGATGGTAATGATTTTGAGGTTGGATTAACAACATACCCAACTTTCCAAAGAAGGGATGCGGGACTTAGATCTACTGGTGCTTTAAGCAAGCAGTAAAAATCACCTTATAAATACAAAAAAAACAAAAGGCTAATAATGTCTGCTATTATTACAGATCAATTTAGGATTTTGAATGCTGAAAATTTTGTGGCATCTGTCGCAAATACAGCAAATTCTTACTATGCTTTTATGAGTTTATCCAATCCTACTGGATCTGGATATGGTAGAACTTCAACCTGGAATGATGTTGGTGGACCACCATTCCCAGTTGATAATTTCAACTATTCTAATCATGTTTATGATACGATGCTTTTTGGCAAACGTGTCAACTCTTCAAACACCAGAAGACTGGTAAGAAAAGTGAACTGGGTTCAAGGTTCTACTTATGATTACTATAGGCATGATATTAGTCCAACAAAACAGTCTCAAGTCACAAATTCAAGCAGACTTTATGACTCAAATTATTATGTTGTAAATAGTGAGTTTCGTGTTTATATTTGCCTTGATAATGGAACTGCTGCTGGTATTTCCACTTCACCATCTGCTTCTCTCGATGAGCCAACATTTACTGATGTTGAACCAAGCAGAGCAGGAACCAGTGGAGATGGATATCTTTGGAAATATCTTTATACCATCAGTCCTAGTGATATTGTTAAATTTGACTCAACTGAATACATTACAGTTCCAAACGATTGGTTAACAACAACCAGTACTGGTATTCAGGCTGTTAGAGATAATGCTAACTCAGAGGTAAACAATAATCAAATTAAGATTGTTGCTATTGATGAACCAGGTCTTGGTTACCCTCAATTTACTGCTAAAGAATTTCCAATTCTTGGTGACGGTCAAGGTGGAAAAGTAAGAATTACCACAAACTCTCTTGGTCAAATTGTTGAGACGCAGGTAACGTCTGGTGGATCTGGTTATTCTTTCGGTAGAGTAGATCTTTCCAGTGAAAACTCTGGCATTCAAACAGCAACATCTGCTTTTGCCAAATTGACACCGATCATTCCCCCATCTAAAGGGCATGGTTATAACATCTACAGTGAACTTGGTGCCGACAAAGTTCTGATGTATGCTAGATTTGATAATTCATCCTATGATTTTGCCGATGATACAGTGTTTGCTCAAGTTGGAATCTTAAAGAATCCAGCTATTTTGAATTCTGATACAGTGTTTACTGACAACCAGTTCTCTTCACTGTATTCTATTAAATATGAAACTCAGAGTGCTGCACAAGATCTATCTGTGGGTGATACAATTCAGCAAACTGTTGGTGTAGGATCTACTGCTAAGGGTATCGTTGCTTCCTACGATACTGAGACTAAGATTATTAAATACTACCAAGACAGAAGTCTTTATTATAATGTTGCCACAGGTGATGAGACTGATGCTATCAGTGTAAGATCAGTATCACCAGTCATCAAATTTACATCTAGTTCTAATGCTATTGAGAAGGTTGGTGGATCTTTTAGTGTGAACGTTGACCAAAATTTCAGTGGAGTTACGACTACTCTTGCAAATGGAAGAGTAGTTAATCTTGGTGTCAACTTTACAGATGGTCTTGCAAATCCAGAAATAAATAAGAGGAAAGGTGAAATCATCTACCTTGACAATAGACCTTCTGTAACCAGAAATGAAAGACAGAAGGAAGACGTTAAAATCGTATTAGAGTTCTAATAAAATGCCACAACAGACTAATCTCAACGTCAACCCTTACTATGATGATTTTGATCCCGATAAGGATTACTATCGTGTGCTATTTAAGCCTGGATTCCCAATTCAGGCTAGAGAACTAACAACTTTACAGTCGATTTTACAAAACCAAATCGAAAGTTTTGGCAGTCATATTTTTAAGGAAGGTTCTATTGTCGTTCCTGGCAATGTAACTTATGATGACCAATATTATGCCGTGGAAATCAATTCCACACACTTGGGAACCGATGTTAGTGTTTATATTAATAATTTTGTAGGCAAAAGGATCATTGGTCAAGAGTCTGGTGTATCTGCCCAAGTCCAGTATGTTCTTTCCGAAACACTTTCTGAAAGAAGCAATGTAACTTTATATGTTAAGTATATTGATTCTGGAGCAACTAATAATGCACTTTCTTCTTTTATCGACGGTGAGAATTTAGAAACTTTAGAAGCAGTAAATTACGGAAATACTACAATTCCCGCAGGAAATACATTCTCTACATGTATTTCTGAAAATGCTACTTCTATTGGGTCTGCTGCTCATATTGGTGCTGGCATTATGTTCCTCAGAGGAACATTTGTAAAAGTTGGTAAGCAAACTATTCTTTTAGATCAATATAGCAATCAGCCCACATATAGAGTCGGTCTAGTCATTTCAGAAACTGTTGCTACTGCAAAAGATGACTCTTCACTCTATGATAATGCCAAAGGATTCTCAAACTATACGGCACCTGGTGCTGATAGATTAAAAATCCAACTTACTCTTGGCAAAAAATCAGTATCTGACAGTACAGACGTAAACTTTATTGAACTGCTCAGGCTTGAAAACGGTCAAATTAGAAAAATTGTTAAGAGTACTCAATACAGCATTATTCGTGACTATCTGGCAAAGAGAACTTTTGATGAATCTGGAGATTATTCTGTAGAGGATTTTGAACTTGGACTGTTTAATTCTCTGAATGATAGACTTGGGAATGATGGACTATATTTCTCAAATCAATCTACAAGTCAAGGAAATATTCCAAATGATGATCTTGCATGTCTTAAGGTAGGTCCTGGTGTTGCCTATGTTAAGGGATATGATGTACAAAAAAATGGAACTGAAATTATTGACGTAAACAAAACAAGAGCAACTAAAGAAGTCGAAACCTCTGCGGTTGACTTTGAGATGGGTAATCTCATCAAGTTGAACAACGTCAATGGTATTCCCAAGTTCAAAGATGCCGTCCAACTTTATGATGAAAGAAGAGATAACAATGGTGGTGGAATCGGAACTCAAATTGGTGAGGCAAGAGTATATACCCTAAAACCAGAATCTCAAGTAAGCATTGCTAGAACTGAGACTACAATCTATGATTGCTATTTGTATGATGTCCAAACCTATACTAGAATCGAACTTAACTCAAGTTTGAGTGCTGGTGACCTTCCAGATACTGCATTCATTAGAGGTCTCAGCAGTGGAGCAACAGGATATGCCACTACAGTTGGATCTGGAAAGTCAGAAGTTTTCCTGAGACAAACTGCTGGTTCTTTCATTCAAGGTGAGTCCATTAGTATTAATGGCATCTCTACTACTCCTAGAACCGTCAATAACGTCAAGCAATACGGTGCTGGGGATGTCAGAATGGTTTGGCAAGACAGCAGTGCTCTGTCTGGTTATAGCACAGATTTCCAGGCTGATACTGTTCTAGACTTTGTAGTTCCAACAGGATTTAGTGTTGCTGATACAATTACTATCAACAATGCTGGTGTAACTACATCTGCTGGTAATAATTTTTCCAACTTTAAAGTTGGTGATATCATTAGATACCAAAGACCTGGATTCTCTACTGCAACATTTAATAGAGTAAGTTCGATTGATGCAAATAGTCTAGTAATGACACTTGAGTCTGTTCAAAGTGTCAATGGAGTATGTAATGGTGAACTTCCAAGCAGTTCTACAACTGTTCAATTCAAGAGAGGCAGATCTTCTATCAGAAATGAGGAGCAGGGGTTCCTCTATGCCCCTCTAGACGACGGAAACATTGCCACTGTAGATTTTACTGGTTCTGACCTTAAGGCAGTTGTAGAGGCAACAGGAAAGACAACCAATGCCAGTGGTGTACTAACACTTTCTGCTTCTGATATTACTGGTCTTACAGATATTCTCTTTGAGGCATTTGATGAGGAGAGATACTCCATTATCTACAGTGATGGATTTGTAGAACCACTGCGTGATGATCAGGTATCCATTTCTTCCAATGTAGTAACTTTTAACGGTCTGAGAGCAAGTCAATCTAACGTTAATGTTATTGCCACTGTTAGAAAGACATCTGTCCAGAACAAACAGAAAGTCTACAATAGAGTTAGAACTCTTGAGGTAACTAGATCTAAGTACAGCAATTCTGGCACTAATGGTAATAGCAGCATCAATGATGGTCTGACAAAGAGCCCATACTATGGTCTCAGAGTTCAGGATAAGGAAATCTGTCTCAACTATCCAGATGTTGCTAATGTTTTTGCTGTTTATCAAGCAATTGACGAAAATTCGGTAACTCTTGATACTCTCAATTTCTTTACTAATGCCGATGTTAATGATAGTGTTATTCTTGGTGAGAATGTAGTTGGTAGCATTTCTGGTGCGGTTGCTAAAGTAGTAACAAAAGCAGCAAACCAAGTTACGTTTGTTTATTTAAATGATACTAAGTTTTCTGCACAAGAAAACGTTCTGTTCCAAGAATCTAATGTTTTGGCACAAGTTCAATCTATTAGTGCTGGAAGATATACCAACGTAACAAATAGATTTACTTTAGATAAAGGTCAGAAAAATCAATACTATGATTATGCTCGTTTAGTTAGAAACGACGGATATTCTGAACCAAATAGAAAACTGTATGTTGTATATGACCACTATACAGTTCCTTCTAATGATGAGGGAGATATCTTTACGGCAGATAGTTATGATGCAGAGAGATTTGCAAAAGACATTCCACTTATCGGCAAAAATAATCAAAGGGCATCCGATACTTTAGATTTCAGACCCAGAGTTTCTGTATTTGATCCTTCTACTGCTGCAGCATCTCCATTTGACTTTAAATCTAGAGTATTTACTGACCAACCAAAACTTCTTCTTGCCGCAAATGAAAGTTCCGTAATTGGATATACTTTCTATGTTCCAAGAATTGACAGACTTTACTTGGATAAACTTGGCAACTTTGTTTATGTGGAGGGTGTTGCTGACAGAACACCTAAGGCACCAGAAAAAGTTGGTGATGTGATGCTTCTGGCTACAATTGAACTTCCTGCTTACCTCTATGATGTCGATACTGCGACAATCACCATGGAGGATAACAGAAGATATACCATGCGTGATATTGGAAAACTTGAGGATAGAATTGAGACTCTTGAAGAGTTGACCTCTCTTAATCTCCTTGAGTTAGAAACCCAGTCTTTACAGGTACAGGATGCAACAGGACTGTCCAGATTTAAGTCTGGTTTCTTTGTAGATAACTTCAGAAATGGTGACTTTATTGATCCAAGATCTGTAATGCTCCCAGACAATGGTGTTTTAAGACCATTCTTAGATGCTACATCCGTAGAGGGTCTCATTGCGTCGAAGACAAATACTCCAGATGCTGAAATCGATCTGTCAATTAACTTTGATCTTCTTGACCAAAATGTAAAGAAAACAGGCAAGATTATTACACTTAATTATTCCGAAGTAGAGTATTTGAATCAACCTCATGCAACAAAGGTTGAGAATGTTAACCCATTTAACGTTGTTCTCTACAATGGTAGTGTTCAACTGTCTCCCAAGTCTGACTTCTGGGTAAGAAATATCTGGGTTCCTGGCGGAAGTGTAAGAATTCCAAATCCAAGCAGAAGAGGTCAAACCGCATCTGTTACAAGAACACTATCTAACGTAGCAGATAGGTTCATGAGGTCTAGGAACGTACAGTTTAACTCTGTAGGCAATAAGCCATACGGCAGATACTACCAGTTCCTTGATGGAAATGGTGCCGTTGATGTTATCCCAAAACTTCTTGAGGTTGAGAGTGTAACTGGTGTATTCCAAGTTGGTGAAACTGTTGTTGGATCTTTTAATGGTGTTGATATTATCAGGTTCAGACTTGCAAGACCAGATCACAAATCTGGAGCATTTGCTACACCAGCAGTTTCTTATACAATCAATCCATATGATAATACGACTACCCTCCCAACACAGTACTCTCTAGCTTCTACGGTACTAAACGTAGATACGGCAGCACTTTCTGCTCAAGCTCAAGGTGCTTACTTCGGAAGAGTAGAAGTAGGAACTAGGTTTAGAGGTCTTAACAGTGGTGCTCAGGCAGTATTGTCTGATATCAGATTGATTGCCGATAATGGTGGTGACTTAATTGGATCTTTCTTCCTAAGAGATCCAAATGCATCTCCAACACCTACTGTAAGAATTACCACTGGAACCAAAGAGTATAAACTGACAACTAGTGCTACAAATGCCGAACCACTTCCTGGCAGTAAGTTAATCTCAACAGCAGTTACAAATTACACTGCTAACGGAAGAACTATTGTAAGACAGAGAGTAACTGCTACTTTCTATGATCCTCTGGCACAGTCTTTCTTGATTGAACAGGAGGGAGCATTCATTACTTCTGTTGATCTGTATTTTGCTAATAAGGACAGTGGTAACATTCCAGTTGAAGTTCAACTCCGTACAATGGAGTTGGGAACACCAACAACAACTTTGGTAACTCCAGATGCAAGGGTTTTAGTCAAACCTAGTGAAATTACAACATCTTCAAATGCTTCTGTCGCAACGAATGTTAAGTTTCCATCCCCAATCTATCTTGAACCAAATCAAGAGTATTGTGTTGTTCTGATTGCCGACACCGATCAGTATGAAGTTTGGGTTGCCGAGATGGGTAAGAAAGCTGTCAACGCAAGTCAACTTCCTGCTGCTACTGGTGTTGTATACAGCACACAATATTCCATGGGTTCATTGTTCAAGTCCCAGAATGGATCAATCTGGAGTGCTTCTCAATATGAGGACATGACTTTCAAACTGTATCGTGCGAACTTCACCTCCAATTCTGGAACGGCATACTTCTATAATCCCAAACTTGATGTTAGCAATGGTGGTTCTAGAAGACTTGGTGAAGATTCAATTGAAACATTACCAAGAAAACTGACAGTTGGTGTCACTACGATGGCAACTGGTTATGCTGGAATTACTACACTTGCCATTGGTAGAAAAGTAACATCGGCATCTAAGTCCTACAACTTTGGTTACGTTGAGCAGCAAGGTGGTCCCGTTGCTCCTGGTGGTGTAGGTGTCTTCACTGGTGGTAGTGGATACGGCACTCCATCTAACCCAGTATCCACCTTCAACATTGATAGTAACGGAACTGGATTAACCCTTAACGTAACTGTTGGCATGGGAATCAGCAATGTAACTGCCGTTTCCGTTGCCTCTTCTGGATCTGGATATGTAGTTGGTGATACTGTTGGTCTTACGACTGCTGATATTGGTGGATTTGGTGATGGTGCCGTAATTAACGTTGAGAGTCTTTGGGGTGTTGATACCTTCTATCTAACCAATGTACAAGGTGAGGAAATGGTCGTTGGTGCTGGTCTTTCATACTACGACAACAGTGGAACAATTGGTTATTCTGGTGCTAATGTTGTAACGAATAATGTTACGTCTGGTGATGTAAATGATGGTTCTTGGTTCTTTGTCGATCACTATGACCATGGAATGTATGCTGACAACAACAAAGTAACTCTTTCTAAGATTAGACCTAACACACCAGTCAATGCTCTTTCTGCAAATCTCGGTGTTGATGATACGGTTATTTCTCTTGGCAGCACAACTGGGTTAGAAACATTCGAAGGTATCGCAGTTGGTGCCGCAAACACTGGATATTTAATCCTCAACGACGAAATTATTGCCTATGATTCTGTAGGTGTTGGGTCTGTGGGTATTCTCCAAAGAGGTGTTGATAACACTCTTACCATTGGACATAATCTGGACGACCAAGCATTGAAGTACGAACTGAACGGGGTTTCTCTTAGAAGAATCAACAAGACTCATGACATGGGATCTGTTGATAGAACCATTGACGGATATTATATCCAAATTGATAGATCCAATAGGAACACTGACGATACTCCAAACCGAGAACCACAACTTTCCTTCAACACTAACTCTTTGGTTGGTGGAAACTTGGCTGAGGCAACTCAAAATGTTCAGTTCAACTACATCGCACCCAACTTCGACGTTGTAACACCTGGTGATGCCACTAGTGTTTCGGCAAACATCAGAACTGTTTCTGGAACTAGTGTAAATGGATCCGAGGTATCCTTCCTCGATCAAGGATATGAACCAGTTGGACTGAACACCGTCAACGCACTTGAAACACCAAGATTAATTGCCTCTAAAGTCAATGAGGATGCTAGAACAACAGATCTCCCACGCAGCAAGTCCTTCACTTTAGGTGTCCAACTTGAGACTCAAAATAGTTATGTTTCTCCATACATCAATCTTGATACTACAAGTTTTGAATTGTTCTCAAATAGGATTGACAATCCAGGCATGAATTATGCTACGGATGCCAGAGTTAATTCTGATGATACTGATCCACACTCTGCGATCTATGTTTCTCAAAGAGTTGACCTTCAGCAACCAGCTACTTCGTTGAGAGTTCTGTTGACTGCTGCTAGACCTTCTGAAGCAGATTTCAGAGTTCTCTATAAGTTGGTAAGAGCAGATTCTAGTGAAATTGATCAAACTTATGAACTCTTCCCTGGATATGAAAATCTGGTTGACACGGATGGTGATGGATTTGGTGATGCTGTTGTTAACATTGCTGCTAACACTGGACATCCAGATACTCTCGTTCCACCAAGTCTGACCCCAAATGATTATCTGGAATATCAGTTTACTGCTGATAATCTTGAACAGTTCACTGGATATGTAATCAAGGTTGTATGTACCACTACTAATCAATCTAAGATTCCAACATTCAGAGATATTAGAACAATCGCACTGGCATGATAAAGGTAGAGGGATATCAAAACCTCTATCGTGATCCTAATACTGGTGCGATAGTAAACACTGATAGACGGGCATATCTTGAGTATGTCCGTCAAAGAAATTTATTGACTAAGCAAAAAGAAGAGAAAAGAAATTTAGAACAAGAAGTCTCTAGTCTTCACGAAGAAGTTGCTGAATTAAAGAAATTAGTTCACGACTTATTAGGTAGATAAATACCTGTATAGGGTGCTTTTCGTTAAATGGCTGCCGTATACGTATCAAACCTAAGTATCAACGTTGGTGCTACTTTTAGTCAAGATTTCACACTGTCAGATGCAACATCTAATGGTGCTTTGGATTTGACTGGTTACGCTCATAGTGCCGCACTTAGAAAACATTTTGCCGCTACAACAAGCACACCATTTCAGACAATTGTAGGTGACCCAACAAATGGTGTGATTACTGTTTCTATGGGTTCTTCTTTAACTACCACCTTAAATCCTGGTAGATATGTCTATGACTTAGTTATCTATGATTCTTCTGGAGTCAAAACAAGAGCGGTTGAAGGAACGGTTCTTGTTAGGGGAGGTGTAACGAGGTAATGCCAAAAATAAACGTAGGTGTTGGTCGTTCAAATGCTGTAAAAGTACGTGTTGGTCAGCAACCAGCAACAAAGATATTGACAACGGGAACCACTGGTGGTTCTGGTGCTGGTGGATCGTTAGAATCTCTTTCCGATACATTTATTGAAAACAAACTAGACGGTCAATTTTTGCTGTATGACGGTGTTAGTGGAAGGTGGATAAACTCATTTAATGCGTCTGAGTTAGTCGTTGACGGGGGTGTCTACTAATGCCAGCTCAAATTAGAATTAAAAGAACGTTTGGTACTGGTCTCCCCGATTTTCCTCCAGTAGGAACAGGTGTAACAGACGGTGAGTTAGTATACGTTTATGATACCAACAATCTTGGTGTCGGTGGAAGTTACAGGAAACTCTACATTGGTAGTGCTGCTGGTGTAAACACACTACCTTATCCTGTAGGTGGTCAGTACTACATGGAGAGGCTTCCTGACAACCCTTTTCAGGAAGGTGTTCTGCTGCCTAGAAAGGTTCTCTCTGCCGATGCCAATTCTGTAATCGACAGAATTCAAGTAGGAAGTGGTTTAACGGTTTCTGGTATCTCCACTTTCAAAGACAATGTAAATATTGAAGGTGATGTAAGGATTGAAGGTGACTTAGATGTAACCAGTGATGAATTCAGTGCTAGACAAGTTGTTATAAGTGGTGTTGCCACCGTAAATCAGGCAGTCTCCATTGGTGGAACATTAGATGTTCCAAAAGCATATATCTCTAGTGGTATTGTTACAGATATTCAAGTATCTGGTGCATCTACAGTAACTGGCATTGCAACATTTCAGAGTGACGTGTATGTTGCTGGAAATCTAAACGTTGCTGGAGACATCTCATATGACGAAGTAAGGGGTCGCAACCTCAACATTAGTGGTGTTGGTACTATCACCAACTTTAACAGTGGTCTGGGGACCATCACGACCTTAGATACAGAGACATTTGATGCTCTCAATGCCAAAATTACTGCTGGTGTTGTCACATCTCTGGTTGGCACATATGCCACTGTATCTACGGTAGACGTAGAAACTCTTGATGCCAAGAATGTTAATATTACTGGACTGGCAGTTACGGACGTTGTAGGAACTGCAGCAACCATTACGACTATTGATGCATCCAATCTTGATGCGTTGAGTGCCAATATTACTGGTCTTGCAGTAACGGATATTGTCGGTACTGCTGCTACAATTACAACTATTGATTCTAGCAAGGCGGATCTGCTTGCTGCCAACATCAATGTTGGTATGATTACCAGTGCCTATATTACTGCTGGTATCGTAACCGATATTCAGGTATCTGGTGCTTCTACAGTAACTGGTATTGCGACATTTCAAAGTGATGTTTATGTTGCTGGTAACCTGAGTGTTTCTGGTGACATTGTATATGATGAAGTTGTTGGTAGAAATATTAATATCAGTGGTGTCGGCACCATTGCTAACTTCAACAGTGGTTTAGGCACCATTACAACATTAGATGTTGAAACACTTGATGCGAGAACTGCTAATATAACTGGACTCGCAGTAACTGATGTTGTTGGAACTGCCGCAACAATCAGCACTTTAGATGTTAATGCTGGTGATATTCTTAACGCAAAAATTACTGCTGGTGTTGTAACATCTTTAGTCGGCACATATGCCACTGTCTCTACCGTAGACATTGAGACTCTCGATGCTAGAAACGTAAACATTACTGGATTGGCAGTAACTGATATTGTTGGTACTGCTGCCACGATTACTACATTAGATGTAAACACTGGTGATATTCAAACGTTACTTGTTAATGCTGGATTAGCAACTGACTTTGCGGTCACTAACTTAAGATCGCAAACAGGCATTATTACAAATGCCTATATTAATTCTGGTGTTGTCACATCTTTAACTGGAACATATTCTACAATTACAAATCTTGTAGGAACTAGTGGAACGTTCCAGGACTTTGATGTTAACGTAAACTTAAACGTAGATGGTCATACAGAACTTGACCAAGTAAGAGTAACTGGTGTTTCTACTTTCCAAGATGTAGAAATCAATGGTGACCTTAATATCTACTCACCAGATGTTCTTATTCAAAACAATCTTCTTGTCAATGGAAACTTAAGTGTTGGTGGAACATTTACCAGTGTTAACGTTGCCGACCTGCAGGTAAACGATAAAGATCTTGTTCTTGGTATTACCACAAACTTAAATAATGATGACGTATCTACAGATGATACGGCAAATCAAGGTGGTATTTCTGTTGCTTCAACAGAAGGTTCTTCTTTAGTATCTTTACAGGTTACAGGAATTAATACATTCCCAGATACTTACAAACAGATTAAGTGGGTCAAGTCTGGAACATTTGGCATTGGAACAACTGATGCCTGGTTGTTTAACTATGCCGTCGGTGTCGGTTCTACCAATGTTCCAAACCAAGCCTATATGGCAGTTGGTGCTCATCACTTCTACGAAAGAAAAATTGAGTCTCCAAATATTACAATCTCTGAAAATGCTGTTGTCTCTGGTATTCTCACTGGAACTACATTTGACAGTGAAACAACAACCACTGGTCAGTTAAGTGTCTCTGGTGTTTCTACCTTCCAAGGAAATGTCACAATCCAAGGAGATGTAAGACTTCGTGATGATGATATATTGGCCATTGGTAATGGTGATGATTTAAGACTTTATCATAATGGAAGTAATAGTTATGTTAGAGATGCTGGTGATGGTGATTTGGTTCTTGCTGGATCAAACAATGTAACTATACTAAATTCGGATTTAAATAGAACTCTCGCAACATTTAGTGTTGATGATTCGGTAGATCTCTACTACGCCAACTCCAAGAAATTTGAGACCACTGGTGCTGGTGCTACTATCTTTGGAACAACAGATACTCAACAACTTAATGTCTCTGGTATTTCTACATTCACATCAACGGTAGAGATTACTCCATCTTCTGATGTAAAGGCATTAGTAATTGACTCAACTAATGCAACCACTGATAATAATCCTCAAATTACATTAAGGGGAGGTGGTCCAAATGGTATTGATTTTAGAGATTCATCTGATGCAGATGGATTAAAACTTGTATATAGAACAACTGGAGATCAATTAAAGGTTGAAAACTCAGAAAATTCAACAACTCATCTTAGAATTGATAGGGATGATGGAAGAGTAGAACTTAGTTATGGTGGAGACAAGAAATTTGAAACCACTGCTCGTGGTATTGATGTAACTGGAACCACAGACACAGACCAATTGAATGTCACTGGTGTTTCTACATTTACTGGTGATATTGACGCAAATGGTAATCTTGATGTTGATGGACACGCAGAATTTGATAATGTCAATATCTCTGGTGTAGGTACAGTTGCCA
>Ga0208162_1000801_pt1 | contig 17304 bp, 17 predicted proteins | sample CB_VirMetaG_4_FD_184539 | JGI IMG/M metagenome (GOLD analysis project Ga0208162, IMG submission 184539) | Freshwater to marine saline gradient viral communities from Chesapeake Bay - CB_1508_1M Viral MetaG (SPAdes) (version 4) | ecosystem: Environmental > Aquatic > Marine > Coastal | place: USA... | reverse complement strand
GTTGATTGCGTTGCTCTATGCAGGACAGATTCCTTCGTGGGATGTGTCCGGTGTTCGGGCTGCAGGGGAACGCCTGAAGGTTATGGGTGGTCGTGCAAGTGGACCACAACCCCTTGTTGATCTGTTTAACTTTACCGTTGAAATATTCAAGAAGGCACGTGGTCGTCGGTTATTTCCAATCGAGTGTCACGATCTCATGTGTAAGATTGGGGAGATTGTTGTTGTAGGCGGTGTGCGCCGCTCTGCTTTGATTAGCCTGTCTAATCTCAATGATGATCAGATGGCACACGCCAAGTCTGGTATGTGGTGGGAATCTGAGCCACAACGTGCGTTGGCAAACAACTCAGTTGCCTACAAGACAAAGCCTGAGATGGGTACGTTCATGCGTGAGTGGCTTGCCCTGTACGATAGCAAGTCTGGTGAGCGTGGTATGTTCAACCGTGAAGCAGCCGACAAACACGTTGCTCGTAACGGTCGTCGTGAGACAGGTCACATGTGGGGAACAAACCCATGTTCTGAGATCATCTTGCGTGGTTACCAGTTCTGCAACCTGTCTGAAGTAGTTGTTCGCGAAACCGACTCCCTTCAAGACCTCAAAGATAAGGTACGCTTGGCAACGGTCTTGGGAACCCTGCAGTCTACCCTGACAGACTTCAAGTACCTTCGTAACATCTGGAAAAAGAACACGGAAGATGAGCGTTTGTTGGGTGTGTCCCTGACAGGTATCATGGATCATCCTGTTCTTGCAAAGAATGTAGATAGCAAGCGTTGGCTAGAAGAGATGCGGGAAATCGCTGTTGAAACAAACCGACGTATTGCAGAGGAGATTGGTATCCCTGTCAGTGCAGCAATTACCTGTGTCAAGCCGTCAGGAACCGTATCGCAGTTGGTAGATGCAGCGAGTGGCATCCACGCACGACACAACGACTACTTTATCCGTACCGTTCGCGGTGATAACAAAGACCCTTTGACACAGTTTTTGATTGAGTCTGGGGTGCACAACGAGCGTGACATGATGAAGCCAGACTCTACGACTGTCTTTTCGTTCCCGATGAAGTCGCCTGACGGTGCAGTTACACGGACTCAGATGACAGCTATTGAGCAGCTAGAATTGTGGAAGACCTATGCGTTGCACTGGTGTGAGCACAAACCATCTGTTACCATCACGGTAAAGGAACACGAATGGATGGAAGTCGGTGCGTGGGTGTATGAGAACTTTGACGTTGCGTCAGGTGTCTCGTTCCTTCCTCACAGTGATCACACCTATCAACAGGCTCCGTATCAGGATATCGATGTGGATGAGTACAACGAGTGGATGCAGACCTATAAAGATGTCAAGATCGATTGGGAAAAACTGACTGACTTCGAGAAGGAAGACAACACCAGCGGATCACGTGAGTTGGCTTGTACTGCCGGTGTCTGCGAAGTAGTGGACTTGAACGCAGCATGAGTAAGTTGGTTTGGAAGCGGGGTGATGGTTGGGTTCAATACAACCCACCTCGCAGCCATCCCAGCTATGAGGAATGGCAGAAGCTGAAAGAGAAAGAAGCTAAAGAAGGAGAAGGCAAGTGAATTGTTGGCACTGTGGTTTTAACTTGACATGGGGCGGTGACCATGATACGGATGATGATCCAGATCATATCATGGTTACAAATCTAAGCTGTGGTAATTGTGGTTCGTTCGTTTTAGTTTATTTACCTAGAGAAGAAGATGATACAGATAAAGATAACGCCTGATATAATTGTTCGTGCCAAAAAGAAAGCCGCCTCTGTAGGCAATCTACAGGGCAGCATCACGGGCAGTCTCAGTAATGTCGTAGGGGCAATTGGGGAAATAGTCGTTGAGGATTACGTCGGTGGTGAGCCTGTCAACAGCAAGGACTTTGACCTGATTGTAGGAAACCGACGTGTCGACGTAAAGACCAAGCGGTGCAATACCACACCATCACCAAACTACGATTGCTCTGTAGCCGCACACGGATCGAAACAAGACTGCGACAGCTATGTCTTTGTCCGCATACTTACAGACCACAGCAAGGCTTGGATCTTGGGAGAGATACCAAAAGAAACATTTTATAAAAAGGCTACACGATACAACAGAGGGGATGTCGATCCGTCAAACGGATTCACATTTAGAGCCGACTGTTACAACCTAGCAATTCAAGAACTAGAGAACGTCAATGGCAAAGAAGCAGCACAAAGCTAATCTATTTCAATTTACAGCGTACCTAAAACAGGACGGAAATGTAGAACTGGCGTGGGATGGAGTACAACCTACGGCTTTTGAGTCCGCAATGAATCGAGGGATGCCAGAGTATGAAGGTGCACACTCAATAGCATCCCTATTAAGATATCTACGGTCGAACGCAGATGAAGTCATGGAGAAGTCTAGGCAGTTTATTTAGACTTCTTGTGTTCCTTGATTACCTCGAATCGTGCATTCAAAAACGAACCCCGATGACGCTTGTAGCCGTCTTTGGGGTTTTTCATTAGGACAAACTCCTTGCCCTTTTTCATCCAGTGATAGCCCTCTGGTGCACGAATAACCTTCCTAGCCACGAGTCTTTGCCTTTCCGCCGTACATCATTCCACTGCGTACAGGATTTCCGTCTCTGTCTCGTACTGGATTTCCGTCTTTATCTCTTACGATACCTGTGGCACCGGCAATTTTATCCGCATAAGTTACCTTATCATAAGGCGGAGCAAGTGCTGCAAATTTTCTTTTACCACTCTTGTTTGACTTTGCCATACCCCCCTTTGCCATGTTCATCGACAGAGCGGGTTGCTGCATCGTCGGTTTCTCTTGTTTCTGCGGTTGCATCATAGGCGCAGACTGCATCATCCCACCCATCTGTGCTTTTTTGCGGGGCTTGGTTGCTGTACCGCCGTACATCATTGGCTTGCGACGAGACATACCACCATACATCATACCCTTGCGTTGTCCGTTGTAATATGTTTTCATCATCCTTCTGTATCTCCGGGAATTAGTTGTGCCGTAAAGTATTTCTGTATGTCTTCAGGTGTTCCTTCTGGAAGATAGTCAACCATATTCAAACCTAGTCTTGACATCTCTGTGTATACGAAGTCAAATGTTGCACTTCCAAATTTTTCAAAGTCCTTCTTAGTCATACTTTGTGGATATTCCATAACCCTAAGAACAAACTCTGCGTTTTCTCTGCTAGTTGCTGCCATCTTCATCATATCAATTCCAGCAGCGGTGGCAATAGATAAAGCTAGTTCGCCGGACACATACGGAACACTGACTTGATTTCGCATCAAACTAAAACCACGAGACATGGCATAGTTAGTAGTGAGAGGGCGGAATAGGTTGCCTATTTCGACGCGGGTAAGATCAGTCTTTGCTTGTGAAGCCAAAAAGTCAAATACACCTTCGATAGCATCAACCCACTTTTCCGCGTCTTTCATCTGTTTTTCTGTAGGAATATTGTAAGAAAGGCTTTCTGTTCCAACAAGCAACGCTGTTAGATTTTTCTTAAAGATAGCCCCCTGCTCACCCTCAAAAAGTAAAGCTCCTTCTGCTGGTGCATCGAAGGTTTTCAGAACTTTCTGTCCTTCTGGCAATCCCAGTAGAGTTTTTCCTTCTTGAGTTTTAAGCTTTGCAACGTTCATCATACCGTTGATGACCATGCTACGGAATGCCTGATCAATAACTTCTACGGCGTTTACGTCTTGTCCATCAACATTAACGGTAAGGCTGATGACATCTCCTCCACCCTCTTTGAACTTCTTTGCACCTACCAGATTTATAAGGGCGTTTCTCTTCATGTCTTGGATTCTGTATAGTCCGCCCTCACCTATATTAAACACATTCATAAGAAAATCTTCAGGCTTGTCTATAGGAATATTAGAAGCTTTAATCACACTGTCTTGTCCGACTTGCAGTATTCTTTTGTTTCTTACGGCTTCGGTTGCTGCCGCTTCTACCTTGCCAACTACATCGGCGCGTAGTTCTACAACCTTTTGTGCAAATGCTTTAGAGTTGGATAGTTCGTGGAAAATGCTGTTGTTTGTTTCGAGTATCCCACCTAAATCCACGATATTAATCATTTCACTAGAGCCATCTGCGTATCGTACAGGAAATCTTAAAGCTTGCTGTAAGTTTTCTAAGTCATCTACGTTTATAGAAGGAAACGCTGACGGAATATCTACTGCGCCAAACGCCCCTACAACTTCTGTTTGCCCAGAGGTTATTGCTTTTAAAGATCTTTGAGCGTCCTTACCCCACGCATCATATATGTAGGCAGAAAGATATCCAGATATTGCTCGAAGTCTTGCAATGTCTTCAGGGCTATCTGCTCTAAATACAGCGTTTCCTTTTTCATCTCTACTAGCCAGTTCTTGTAGCATAGTATTAAATTGCACACCAATTTCATTTATTGTGGTAGCTTTATTATTTCCAGAAATAGCCTTGCTAACTTGTCCAACAAAGTTATTTAACATGGTTACAGGATTGTCATTACCCTTATAATTTCTAGTAAAGATAGACGTGTTTATTTCCGTACCGTATACCTCGTTGACATCTAAGTCTTCAAAGTTCAAATAGTCAGAGCCGTTATCAGCAGCCCTTTCCCTTGCACCCACTGTTGTTACACCGTTTTTTGCAAAAGTTTTAGTAATGGGTCCGTTTAGGCGAATTCTATCCCACCATTCTGCTTGATATATTCGTGCAGCAGAATCCCACTCATCTCTGTACTCTTGTGGAATTATTTCCTTTGCTTCTGTAACAAACTCAAAGTACCGCGCAGATAAGCTATCATTTCTTATCCGTGTGCCGTATTCTGCAAAAGCAGAAACTACGTCCATAACCTCTCCGGGTAGTGCTTTGAATGCGCCTAACTCTCCGTTTTCTGAGTGCCAAATTACTATCTCTAGTGGTGAAACATCTTCACTAATAAACTCATCATTTTTTGTTCCATCGCTAAACACAGGCGTGGAATGGCGAAGTCTCATCTTTTCAAAGGTAGTGTTTGGTAGCTTGTCTATTTCACGTCTAGCCATTTCATTAAAAGCTTTACGTGCCCTTTTACCTAAGTTGCCAGCAAAAAATGCACTGTCTCGACCAAAGAACTCTCCTAGCGCAGAACTCGTGCTAGGTGCATTTTCATCTTTTGCAATACGAAACATGCGGCGAACAAGGTCAGTGACATCTACTGACTTTTCTTCAGAGATGGCTTTTTTGTCTAAGTCAATAAAACCACGACGGGCCGTCTTCTTTGCATCTGTAAGAAATCCACCAATTAGGTTTTCCCATCCTCGTGCGAGGCGAAGTCCTGTACCGTAGTTCAGGTTGAACTTAGTTAAATCTTTCGCCCGTTCTGTGTGCATTTCCATACGCTGAGTGGCAAGCTTATTTGCTTCTGCTAGTTCGTCCAACTCTGGGTTTAAGCGTTTCTGCACATCGAGGTGGACCTCTTCTAGGCGGGAAATTACACTATGATCTGCGTTGGTAAACCGACTGCTTAGAAGCAGGTCCCTTGCGTCCATAACCTTTTCGCTTAAATCTCTTCCGTCCGCATTGAGGTGTTCTTGGCTAGTTGCCAAGCCCTGCTTCAAGACACCAATGTAGTCTGAAATAATCTTACGAGATTTGACGTCTGTTATGTTAGCATTCTTTAGTTGAGATTCTAGCTGGGCTACAAACTCGCTTCCTTGTTGTAAGGTAAATGCACGAAAGTTTTGTAAGGTCTGTGCTTCGTTTACATTGGTCAAAGACGTAAGTTCTTTAGCACTTATTTTACCAAGTGCAAGCTGCTCTGACGCTCTCATCCAACTCAAGTTAGTTAGAGAAGCAGTAGAAAGAGAAAATGTTTGACGAGCACGGGCTAAACCTTCAGTATCCTCTGGGTCCCACATAGCAAGTATTTTTTCTTGTGCTTCCCGCATGGTTCGAGCGTATCTTGCTACTTGATCCCTGTTTTCAGGCGTTAGCCGCGCTGACAGCTTTCTAACATAATTTAAAGCACGGATTTCTTTAGAGCCTACGTTCATTCCATTCTGACGTAGGAGATTAGCGTACGCTGTTACATCAGCATCTGAAAGCAAACCTCCTATGCTTCTGCCAGTTAATTTTTCATACCCAGCAACATCAATCAGACTTTCAATGCCTAGCGCAAGCTGATTAGTCAAGTCTCCTGCAGCACTATTCGCATAGTTCAGCATTTTTCCAGTGATGAAAAGACCACCCTTACCTACTGTTAGATATCCTATGCTTCCCATAGCTTCTGCAGTTAGCCTGTCACCATCAAACGCATCAGTAAGAAGTTCACCGGCATTGTATTGGGCTACTGACAATAGGGTAGTATCTTTAACCCCCTGCCAAATAACGCTTACAGGCATGTTATTAAGCAACTTTGCCCTGATTAACTGATTTGTAAGGGATTCCCTTTTACGAGTTAATTCTAAGTATTCGACGGACGGACGCGATAGATCAAATCCCTTTTTCATTTCCAAGTCACGAATTTTCATGTCAGTATCGTTGATGCCGTCTTTTAGGCGTTTGAAACCGACCCGCGAGTGATTCATGTCTATACCGCGCAATACGTCTTTTTCATTATACTTTTTCAAAAGATCACGAAAATCATTGTCGTGCTTTAAAATAAAGAATGCCCCAACGTCATCTACGTCTTTTATCTTATCAGCAACTGCCCCGCCAGCCTTACGTATAGCTTGAACATCTTCAACTAAGTCGTCATATACTTTTAGGCTTTTCTTGGCTTTTGTTCCTAAGTCAGCGGTTACTAAACCGGCAGCTTCTACAAAAGATAGCATAAATCTTTCACTTTTACTAAACAGGTTTGTTGCCGTATTCATTACCTGATAAACATCTTCGTCAGACAGATAGTTTATGGGTGCATCTTTCTCTGTTCCGTCGGCTTGCGGTACTTTAACGGATATTAGCCTGTTGTATGTCTCGTCGTTAATCTCGCCAGCCTGTCGTTTTTCCTCTAGTCTGTCACGAATAAACTCATTCCAAGTTTCGTTTATGTCTTGGATAGCCACACTATCTGAAAGAGTTTTATCCCAAGTTTCTTGTACTTTGTTGCGGTATCCTTCTGTAGCTTTCCACGCCTCATTCCACTGAATTGAGTCTGTTATACCTACCATGCTTCCAATGCCTTTAGCCGCATAGTACCCACCTGCGGAAACACCCGCTGGAACATAGCTAAGTGCTGCGTCCCCTAAAAATTGTGCGTTAGAACGAATAAGCCCATCGTTTATTCTTTCGATAACCATGTCCATAAAGTCGTGGGTACTAACACCATCGACCATAATTTGCTCTAAGATAGTCTGTTCTTTTCTAGAAAGACCTGTTTCGTTACCTGCTCTGTCTGTAGCAAACTTACCGCTTGTAATCACGCTGATAGCTTTTGAAGAGTCAAACTGTTTGCGCTGTTCGGAATGAAGAAGCGGGTCCGCTTCCTTTTCTACAGTCGGCTCAAAATCACCAAATTCATCCGTAAACCGACGTGCAACTTTTGGTGATTCGTACTGTTGCTTGTAGTAGCTGTACGAACCTTGTAATAAGTCGTTTGCAGATTTTAGTTCTTCTTCTTTTTGCTGCTCGTTTAAGCCCATTGACGACAGCATGGACGGATTGTTAACAATAGATAGTGCCCCTTGTAGGCTATCGACATCTACTTCATCTACTTGTCCAGCAACAATCATGTCCTTGAAGGCAGTCATATCTAAAGTAACGGGGCGTTCTGCCTGCTGTGTTTCTGCCTCTATGTCAGCACGTTTTTCTAAAGGCGTACGAATTCCTTTACCAAGAATACCTAACTCTGCAACAGCCTTACCTACAGGACGCGTGACTTTATTAGGATCGGGGAGAATCGATAAAGAGTTCGGTTTATCTAAAGTAGAATTTGTTTCTGCAACAGAAGCGGGAATTGCGCCTTCTACAGTCATTGCAGAAATGTCGTCTATGTTCTCTTGTTGTGTGTTTTGAAGAACCATTACAGTACGTATCCTTTAGACTTGCTCTTGAGTTTGTGCCCACATGTTCCACGCATCTGGGGCATTCTTTTTCCATGTTTCTAATTCTTCTGGAGTAGCATCCTGTACAGTTTTGTATTTATTTTGCGGATCACGTGTGCGTATTGTATTGGTCATGGAATCCCAATACCAGAGTTTCGTATCTCTTAGGGTTGATGCGGCTTCTTCTTCCGGCTTCATTCCACTTGCAGCCGTCATAGGAGTCCGATATCCTGCTTTTTTTGAAAGCTGCATAAAGGTATACGCACCCTTAATTTGTTTTTTGGATAGAGGAGTAGCACGACCAGATGAATCCGCAATCTGTATGATATATGAGTATTGATCTTTCTGACGCTGAAACTGATTTAATGCTAGAGTTGCTCGTTCAATAGCAATTTCAGGAGTGTCCCAGTTGCTTCCTAATCTAACCAACTGAGCATCAATGTCTTGGTTAGACAAACGACCAGACGGATCAGCCGCACGTGCCATCTGGAAAGCAAGAGCAATACGGGATGCTTCTAGTTTTGCAAACTGTATAGCTTGCTGCTCTGCAAAACTTTCATCTCCATTAGATTCCTTTAAGTATCTTTTATAACCCTCATTATACTTTGCTTTAATACCTGCATTGAGTTCCGCCAATCTTTCTTTTGTGACGTATTTTACAGGATCGCCGTCAGGGTCAGTTGGTAAATTAACAACTTCAGACTGAGATACCACCATAGTTGATGAGCCATATTGAGTGACGAATCTCGCATCTATAAATTCTCTGTCTTTACTTCCCCAAAAATCACTGTCGTCTCTACCTAAAAGACTTCTTGCAGCAGCCTTACCTGCAGCAATTAAAATGTAGGCTTTGCCAGCAATAATAGGGGGAGATTTACCCTCACCTGCTGCTGCTACCTGATCTTGTAGTAGTTTAACGTAATCGTTTAATTCAACAATAGTATTACCTACTTCAGTATCCCGATCTTTAATTTTATTGAAGTCTTTTTCTTCTGCATTACGACCCATTATCAATCTGGCACCGTACAGTCTATTAGTTGTGCTCACATCCTTCACGTTTATATTTCCACTGCTTGGGTCCCAATCTGTCAAGGGAACCATCAAAGCAAGTGCTACCTGCATTGCAATCGGATCGTTGTTTGTAGCATTACGCAACTTACTTAAAACATCTTCTGCTACTGCTTGTTCCATCAAATTAAAGTTTGGACTTTCACTATCCAAGTTCAAGTCCCTGCCAAAAGTATTGATGATTGTGGCTGCACCTTTTAATGCCCTTGTTTTTCTACTCAGGTCAAATCCAGTTATGTTAGCAAGCTGTGAATCGAACACCTCTGCAAATTTGTTTCGCTCTATACCTAGACCATCTGCCAATTGTCCGTACGCATTACCGTAAGTTTCATCGTTAAAATTTATAGTTAGGCGTATAGATCCGTTATTATCGACCGTTCTAGATAACTCGTCTGTAGATACGATTGCAGATGCACCAGATGCGATATTTGTATCAGCACCATCTGGTTTCACAACCCCCGTTTTTAAAGCTACAAGCTGATCAAGGTAGGGCTGTATATTCTCAAATGTCTTTGCAGGGTTCCACGAAACTAAATTAGTATCACCACCGTTTCTTTTTAGTTCAGCATCATATTCATTGGTAAGGATATTCATGTGTGTTTGAATCGTTCCTATGAAAGCACTCAACTGTGGTGCCGTAAGATTCTTTAGTCTAGACTTTTCTTTTGAAGAAAGAGATCGATACATAGAGTTCAGAGCAAGTGGACTTTCTACTTTACCGCCTTTTCCAAAAACGTTGTAGTCAAACCCGTAAGAACCAATTTGTGCTTCGTAATCAGATGCTCTCTGCAAAGAACTTTGCATCTTTGCAAGATCCAAATCTATCCCGTCGGTTGCGCGACCAAACGGGCCAATAGGCTCACGCTCATTAAACTTTTGACGAGCGGATTTAATCACAGAAAATATACCGCTGGTATCTTTCTTAGGATCCCAGCTTGCTTGAATTGCCAATTCTTCAATTCTGTCAACTTTAGCCTGTTCAGCTAAACGTCTTGCTTCTTCTTTTTCGATGTTCTGTGTGAAGCCCTTGACAAGGCCAGTAGCGAATGCTGCACCAATACCCATCTTATTCAGCCTCTTCCATCTGTTTCATGTTCATAAAGCTTTCCGGCTTTGGTTCTTCTGGTATGTAACCGCGCCGAATTTCCTCGTTAATCTGTTCGCTAACATACGCAAACATGCTAGGATTGTTTTGCTTCATCATCCGGAAGAATGTATCGTCGTCCATTTCGTCACGCTCTAGTTCGTCGTCGTTCTCAAAGAAACGATACGGAATACCTTCCTCTTCTGCCATCCCAGCGATTACCATTGCAAGAGGACCCTTCATCATCACGCCAACATCAGGGTTAAACCGACCCTCTTGGAACCCCTGCATGATATATCCTTCGACAAGCACCTCGACAGAGGCACCGACGATTAGCATCTTCATCATTTCGCGTTTGACCTTTTTTACCCTGAGGCTGGCTATAGCTTTGTTCAAGGCTTCTTCTGCATCGACGGTTTGAGGGGGCTGACCCCAAGCGTAGTTTTGATTGTCTTGGGTGATGCTATATCCCGGTGGCACTCGTGCGAAGGGATCTTTCGCTTCGATGCTTCCACGCATAGGCTGATCTTGTGCTATTCTCATATGCCTACCTCACCTTTCAATGTCGCCTCTGCAAGGACTTTTGTTTTGCGTCCAGACCGAACAGTAGGGGTTACCTCTTGTCCTGCTGCTGCACGTAGGTTTTGAAGATGTGGGTTTTGGGAATTGTACAGGGCTTCCCAATATCGTGATACCTCTGGGTTTTGATATAGACGCTGTTGCATTTCAGGCATCTGGACCTGACCGACTGCTGTACCGCGAGTCAATTCCTTTATAGTACGTGCTCTTTCTATTTCTGGTGCTTGACTAAATAATTGAGCGTCCTTGCCTTTTGATTCAACCCAAGCTTGTGCACCCTTCTTGATAAATCCCAGAGCGGTTGAGGAATCGTACAAACCGGCATCTTCGTCAGCAAACATGTCTGCTGGATTGCTGCTTCTTCCGCTCCCAAACAACGAACTTCCGAAAGTCCATGCCGTGCTAATAGCATTACCTAAACTAAATATTTTATCAAGCATCTATTTTCCTTACTTAGCGTTTGCAATCCACTTGGTAATCCAGTTTCCAACTCCGGCAGCTAGGTTGTCTTTTTGCTGCTGATCGTAGATTTTCTGGCTGTTAGCAAATTCCATCGCCATGATACCAATCTCATGTTGACGCTGCAGTTGTGACTCCCCTTTTTGAAAGTTCCACGCTGCACTGTCGCGATACTGTTGCCACAGATTATTCATTGCATTTTGTGTTGCATTAAAAGTGTTCTGAACGTTTTGGCGGTTGGCTTCGTTAGCGGCTGCAGTATTTGCCGTGTTTACTTGTCTGCGCCACTGAACGTTGGATTGATCTACAGCAAATTGCATGTTTGCGTTGAACTTGTCACGGGCATCGTTCATAGAGGCATTGAACTGGTTCATTGCGTTGGCTTCACCTGCGTTAAACTGCTCCATAGCAGCGATACGGTTAGCGTTTGCTGTCTCGACCTGACTGCCCAACTCAGCAAAGAATTGCTCAACTTGCAACTCGTTCTTTGCGTTGAACTGCTGACGGGCGTTTTCTTCAGCCGCATCTTTGAAAATACCTTGAGTCAGGGCGTTGTACGAAAGGGTATTGGCCTGCTGTTGTGCGTCAAGGTTCTTTGTTTCGGTAGCAAGAAGAGACTGTGCGTTCGTCACTGCAGAGGTCAGACGGGCACTCAAGTTTGCCTTGTCCATTGCCGCAAAGGTTGCAGCGTTGGACAGAGCCATCTGCTGTTCATTGTTCAGGTTTGCAAGCTGAATCGTTGCGTACTTCTTTGCGTCGTCTGCTGCAATTGTGATTCCAGATTCCAAGACAGCCTGAGTCATTGCTGCTGCAGCCATCGAACTGCCGCCCAATCCACGTGCCTGCATAATACCGCCGATTTTACGAACGGCAGGAGCAGCCCACGGGGGCATCGGCTGACCTTGCTGGATGCTTTTCATAAGCTGACCAAGCTGATACTGGGTGGTAGCCCGTTGGTCTAGCTGCTGAGTTGCTGCTGTGCCGATTGCTCCTGCAGACGGACCGGCTTGGACACCAGTCATGTCAACCTGTACAGGCTGGGTGATCTGAGCAGCTTGCATCGTTCCTATCTGGGGGGTTACCTGCGTGGTAGTTGCGACTTGGCCTACTCCGGGAGCAGGTTTGGTAGGAACATAAGGTAACATTTGATAACCGCCAATAGGTGGCGGGATTCCCGGAAGTGACGGACCCGGTATGGGTGCTAATGTAACACTGGGAGTAGTTGCAGGAGTAGGTACTTGAGTACCGGCAGTGCCTTGTATTTCATTCGGATCAATCGTCTGTTTTACAGGTACTGCGGCAGGAATACCCGCTCCGGCAAGCGCACCTACTTCCTGTTGCAATTGCTGATCTGTAGTAATCGTCGCCATAGCTTATCCTTACCTTTTATCCAAAGCTTTATCTAGCTTATCTTCTACGCGGTGCAAGGCTTCCATGACACGGCGCATATCATCGCGAACATCCATACGAGTAGCGTATTCTTCGCGAGTCTTGTTTAACAAGATTTCGATGCGCTTCTGCTCTTTGTTTACGCCGCTTGCCCACCAAGCACCACCTGCAAGGATCAAACCGACGAGCATGTCTATGAGGTTGTGCATTTCCATCGTTATGCGTAGGGGCTATCGCCAAGTACACTTGTATCCCAAGCTGCCTTCAAGCTAGCAATGTCTGAAGCACTGTCGATTGCTGATGCGGCGGGTGCATCACGCAAGGCATCCTTTGCTGTTGCAATAGCAGTTGTGCTGGTGCCAGCCTCTAGTGCCTTCATTAGCTCAACGTCTTTAGCCGCAAGCAATGGCGCACGAACTTCCCGAATTTTATCACGGAAGATTTCCTTTGCCTTAGTCATGTCCTCTGAAATAACAGAGCCTGACAATGACCATGCACCACGAAAGTGACGGTCAGAAGGTACGGTTGCTGTAGAAGCATCAATCTGATTACCGTCCTTATCTACGATGTATGTTGTTACTGCCATTAGGTTTCTCCTCTTAGGCTGCTAAATCAGTGACTGTTAGTTCTTCAGTAATTTTCCAAGCGTTGCGCCACTCACGAGTGCTTGGTAACTGTTCTTTGCGGCAGATAACCAACTTGGGTTTGTTGCCTTCGTTCCAAGTCTGCCATACAGACTGTGGACAATCCTTCATAATTAGGTATTCGATTGCTTCTTCCTCAGTCATCGCTGGTACAGGCTCAGTGTTGTGCAGCAAGTAACCACGAGTGTGCTTCTTGAAGTCAGGCTGCGCTTCATCCTTTGCCAACTCGTGATACACCCAGACAGGTGGTAAAATACCGCCCTGCAATGCACACGCCATCCAGTTAGGGTCAGGCACAAGTATCTTGGCGCACTCATCAACGCTGTCCTCATAGACTACACGATAGTCTGACTGCACACCTTCTAGGTTTTCCTTTGCCCAGCAGAGGCGGTCAAATAGATGTGTGCCTTGAAACTCAGGTGTCTGCATTATGCTAAGTCTCCGTGTACTGCGCTGTTTATTACTACTACGTCCGCTGCTGCGGTTCTGTCGTTGTTAAAGCCAACAATCCCATATTGGCTAGAAGTGTTGGTGGTGTTGTATGGCATTTGCAAAACATAGCCTATTGTATTAGTTGAGCCTTCTTGTCCTGTTGTTGAGTAATTCCCGTTATTCATACTATTAGTAAATGCAAGAGTGGTTACGCCAAGACCACCATCTGTGATTGAGGCGACATTGAAACTGTCTCTATTGGACTGTGTGCTTGTCTGATTGGTATTAGCCCAAGCCTTCACACTACCATTAACAACGTAGTCTGTAGTAAGTGACCCTGCGGTCGAATGGGTCAGTGTATCCGCTGCGATTGTTCCAGCCATTATGCTAGGTCTCCTGTTACTTGGATGCCAACATAATGTAGGTCTGAGTTTGTTGTATTATTTGCGTAGCTATTTTTCACACGGACAGAACCTGTTTGCATCATTGATGTAGGGTCTTGGCTGGCCGGAGTAGATAGCCAGTTTGATTGCGCCACGCTAGTGCCAGTAGAACCAGACCACATATAATTTCCACTAGACAAAGAATTAGAAAAGTTAACGGTTTGGTCTCCGGTCGCATTATCCGTAATGCTTGCAAGATTAAAACTATCCCTAGCTGTAGGAGTACCCGTACCGTCAAAGTTAACCCAAGCCTTCGCCAGCCCCTGCATCACATCGGTTGATGAGCCAGTGAGACCAGAGATGTTCGTTACTTTTAATGTACTCATGCTAAGTCTCCTATAATTGACGCAAAAGCACCAAATAAATCAGCGTCTGCCCCTGCACCGTTTTGGTCTGAACCGTAGCGTACATTTAATTGAACTTGTGTTGTAGATGGTGTAACGCTACCTTCCATTTGCATACCAGATATTCCCCTCTCCGGTTGCGTTTGCTCGTTTGTAGCCGTCCTATTGTGAACCCCACCAAGAAAACATCTGTCAGTTGTTGAAGAATATGCGTTAGCAAATGCGCTGGTATAATTGCCGCTAGAGTTATCTGTTAAACTGCTTTGGTTTAGGCTTCCGCGTACAACGGAATTTATGGCTTCGTAGTTTATCCAGTATTTAGCAGCTTCCTGCTTTGTCAGCGTAACCGGACTACTGCCATCACTCGCTACAATTGTATCTGTTTTGATTGTACTCATTATACCACCGTCCAAGTTTCACCAGTGCCGACTGTTACCGTCACACCAGTATTGATTGTGATTGGTCCAGCCGACATTGCGTTCTTGCCATTTGTAATTGTGTAATTTGTGGTCACTGTTTGACCATTCTCATAGAATATCTGGTCAGAGCCACCGCCTGTTGCACCAGCCGAAATCCCTGTCAAAGAAGAACCGTCACCAGTGTAACTTGTTGCCGCAACAGTACCGGTTACTGTTATGCCTGTAGCTGTTGTTTCAATTTTTTTAGCATTGTTATGGTAGAGTTCAACCGCACCATCATCAATAAATTTAGCAAGAGTTTCACCAGAACCATCAATGTTGAGAGTACCGGTTACGGCTACATGACCATCTGTACCGTCCCAATGAATTTGCAAATCAGAACCATTACCAAACTTTGCCTTTACGTTGTCACTGAAAGACAAGTCACCGGATGTCTTCGTATCCGCTGCATCTGAACGAAGAAACTGTGAACTGTCGATGGAATCTAGAGTTGCAGCATTACCGCCATTTGCAGACGTAATAAACCCGCTATCATTGTTGAAGCCGGAAATATTGATATTCCCTTTGGTTAGCTTCTTTTGATTACCGACTGCATCGACTACAGCAAAGAAGTCACCGTCACCATCCGAAGTTGACGTGGTGAGTTCGTTTAGGTCTAGAGAAAGGGTGTGTGTAATCCCCTCACCCGAAGTAGCCCCGGTAGAGTCGATACCAGTACCGCCAGTAATAGTACCAACGTAGTTTCCAGTCGTGTCGGTTCCCAGTGCAACAGAGTTAGCCTGAATCGTAGCTGTGCCTGTTACGTTGCCTGAACCGTCAAATGAAGCAGATGTCCATACTACATCGCCAGTCATTCCAATGGTGCGGCCTGTTGCAAGGGCGGTAGCCGTAGCAGCGTTGCCCGTAGTGCTTCCAGATGTCCCAGATACGTTTCCTGTCACATCCCCTGTTAGTGCAGCCGTTATTGTTCCGGCAGAAAAATTGCCACTTGCATCGCGGGAAACAATAGTGTTTGCCGTGTTTGCATTAGTGGCATTGGATGTAACTGTAAATGTTGCGCCTTCAGCACTTGCTGAACCAGACAGACCCACACCGCTTACCGCTCCGGTTGCAACGTAGTTGCCGGTTGTTTTCGTACCTAGAGCAACCGCGTTGTTGGCGATACCTGCTGCAGCAATCTGCGGTCCTTCTCCGGTTGTGCCATCGTGACTATGCCCCGAAGACGCATCAAATGCAGATTGAAGCGCATCAAACTCGCCGTCGAGGTCAGAAGCGTTGATTACGTTTCCGTCTGCTATATTGTTTGATGTGTCATTTCTGGTGTAACCTGTACCCATATTTATCTCCTACCATATGTGCCGTATTCTAGGGTTGCGGCATCGATGGTGAATACTGCGTCTGTGTTAAGCCCTGTTGTTTCGTACAGGATTGATACCGTAAAACCAGAGCCAACTGTCTGTACATCAAAAATAGCTTTTTGTTTGCTGCCAAATAGAGATGTACCGAATATACCTGAACCATATGTAATAGATGCCCCTGCACTTGTACTCAAGATTGAATCTGGCTGGGGGCTGGTTGGTTGGTCAAAGTCAAACTTTAAAGAGTATTCTAAGTCAAAATCGCCGTTAACATCTAGATACGTAGTGCCTTTATAAATTGTTTTGCGAACAGCCGGGTCATTTAAAGGGACGAACGGAGTTGCAAAAGTTGCGGGTATGTCAACGCCATCGAAACTATTGCCCTGCTCCATCTGATATACGTAACCATCTGATGCAGCAAAATAGATTCTTTCCGCGAACCCGTCGTACTCACTAAATGTCACGAAGGCGTTAATGCCTCGCATGTCATTCCAAGAAATGCCTTCCTGCAATTGTGTGCCTGCTATACCTTTTGCTGCTTCGTTACTAAACGCAGAGTTGTATCCAAACAAACGATACTGACTCTTTTCCCGAATAACTGTGCTGCTAAATCCTCCCGGACTAGATGATATTAAATCAATCATTTCAGTCTGAATGGGTTTCGATATAACTCCCAAACTAAAGTCGCCTACGCGGTCCGTAGCAGAAAACAAACGAAGGCCGTCGGGACCTAAGAAAACAACATCGCCGCCAATCTCTTGTATTGTGTCTGCTGCTACACAGCCCAAGTCACGTGACACAGGCTGAAGTTGAAAATCTGCGATACTGTTACCAACTAAGCGATTTATGGTGTTTTCACTAAATATAATCAACTGTTCGCGAAATACAATTAAACCAGTAATCGTATCAGCTATGTTTATTATACCACCGCCGCTTGCACTTGTAAAGTCATCATCTTCATAGGGTGCAGAAAAAACGAGACTTTTGTCGTTTCCAAGAAAAACATGGTTCTTAAAATTGACGATATGGCTAGAACCGGATGTATCCGAAGGTAGCGAGGATAGCTGTTCGAAGGTTGTACCGTCAAA
>Ga0208162_1000799_pt1 | contig 17346 bp, 26 predicted proteins | sample CB_VirMetaG_4_FD_184539 | JGI IMG/M metagenome (GOLD analysis project Ga0208162, IMG submission 184539) | Freshwater to marine saline gradient viral communities from Chesapeake Bay - CB_1508_1M Viral MetaG (SPAdes) (version 4) | ecosystem: Environmental > Aquatic > Marine > Coastal | place: USA... | reverse complement strand
GCACCTAATCCTGCAAGTCCACCAAGGGTTGCAGCTTGTTGACCTGTAGTCATCTTTCCAAAACCCTTAGCCATTCTTTGAAGTATATTTCCTCCAGTTTCTGTAGGAACTCTTGTAGTCATACCTAATTCTGCAGGGCCTGTTAAACCTGCTGCACCTGATGGTGCCGCACCTGCAGCAACATTTGCTGAGGTCACCGCTTGTTGTCCTTGAAAAGGTGCCATCATAGTTGATGTAAATTGTTGTGTACCTGGAACATTAGGCATTCCAAGTTTACCACCAACATATTGACCACCGTAATATCCACCAGCAGCACCTAAAGCTCCACCTAGAATACCACCTAAGGTACCACCTCTTTCTTTACCAGCTTTGTAGCCTTTGTAGCCACCATATAATGCTAATGCTATTGCTAAAGGGTTTGCCATAATTAAAAATTTTTTCCTATTTTAAGTGATTTTATCTTATTTATCTGAGCTTATCAACTCATCTGCAAATCTACCTGTATACTGATGTTCTCCTACATGGGTTATATAATCAAATATCCAAGCATAACATTTACCACCTATGTCTTTCCATCTTTTACAGAAAGCAAAATCTTCCCCTAAATAAGTATGTTTTTCTTGGTCAAATTGTGTATCAAAAAAGTTCCACATGTGAGGTAATCTTTCATTTTTTCCATTAATAACTTGGTCTTGATCTATTCTTAAATGAGGATATTTTTCAATCATTTTATCAAACACTTCTCTTTTAATTAACATAAATCCAGTTGGAGAATGTGTTACTTCTATAATTCCATCTTTAATTTTAATCGCATTATTATCAGGTACTTTCATAGGATATCTATAAAAAGCTTTGTTACGAATATCTTGAGCTGTTTTTAATTTACCTTCATTAAATAATTTTAAAGCCTTATCCCAGTTCATATCTTTTAATGGATAAGGTATGGATATAATATCTTTATCACAAGCAACTAGTCTTTCAGCTGCACCTGCATTAAATGATATATCAGAATCAATAAATAACAAATGAGTTGAATCAGATTCTAAAAATGCAGATACACACATATTTCTACCTTGTGTAACTAGTGATGATTTCATTAAATGAAATCTAACCCCTATTTTTTTTCTCCAACATTCTTTTTGTAATTCTAATAATGATTGAGTATAATGAATTGAACATTCACTATGAACAGGGGTTGCAACAAATAATTTAATTTTTGGATCTATTTTAGGTTCGTTGTCCGTGGCTCGTGGTTCTTGGTTAAACCATATCGGTTCATGATTTTGCATCTAAAGCTCCTTTTAAAAATTGTGTCCATTCATGTTTTCTATTTTCCCAATTATAAAATTTTCTATAAAAACCCATTTGAGATTTTTGTAATTCTTTCATTCCATCTGTGTGCAATTGTAATGCAATACCCTCTATAGCGTATGCAAACGCTCTAGCAAGATTTTTATAATCATCGCTGTATTGAACATAGGTAGGCCATTCAGAACAAGTTTCATACAATGCTCCATAGTTTGTAACTATCCCATGTAGACCAAAAGACAACGCTTCAATAGCCGAGATACAAGAAGTTTCTTCCCAAATATTTGGATAAGCATAGATATGATAATCTTTCATATTATGCATAATTTCTTCATTTGTTGCATAACCTTTATAAACTACATTTTCTAATTGTTGAGCTTGATCATATAAAGGTTTATACATTTCATCATTTATTTGTTGAAAATTATCTCCATATATTTTAGTTGAAGAATACACATGACATTTAATTAAGGGATTTTTTACTAATTGCATTGCACCTAGTAATACAGATAACCCTCTCCAAGGGGTTGAGGTATAAATTAAATTAATTGGATCGCCTTGTTTATATTCTTTAATAATATTAGGAAATTTTTCTATAGCGTTTTTTATGACAACACATTTATTAGAAGGTACATTAAACACCATTCTGTATTTTTCTGCACACCAATGACTGTTGAATACATACCAATCGTATTTGTTATGATTATCTTTTTCCTTAAACCAAGGAGCTACATTAGGTTGATCGTAGGAATTTTGTATCCAAAGAATATTTATTTTAGTTTTAGATAATTCATGTTTTTCAGGAACAGATGTAGTTATCTGAAATTTATTTAATAATTCATTATCTACATATTTACACAGTAGATTATACTGTAATTCAGTTCCACCAATGGGATTCATAAATTATATTATTGTGTATCGCCTTTTGTATGTAGAGAAGCAACTGTAATTTCTAAATCCTGCTGAAAGTCATCAGCAGTTGTATCTGTATTAGGATTAGCAACGTCTGTATCAAACTCGGCTTTGTCTGCATACACCTTGCCTGTTCTTTTATTTTTTACTATCTCTACCGCTTTAGCTGGTAATACTTTTAAATCATCGCTCATTATACTCTTCCTTGTTTATTATACTTCTTATAGTCTCTTTTTTCACTTTTGGAAAGACTTTTTTTATGACGGCCTGGTCTTTTTTTAGGCTTTGGTCTTGGCACATAATGTGTAAATTTTTGTTTAGCCATTTTGGTCTTCTCTAGAAATTTCTAATATTGAACATACAGCAGTTATGTTAGTAGTGTCATTTGTCTCTAAAGTCAATGCATCGTTCTCTTCTAATATGATTGGCCCTTTAGCTATATTACAAATAGTGGGGCCAGTTATGTTTGCATATGCAATTAAATTTGAAGTATTAGAATTTGAACTATCATTTATTTTTGCTTGTACTATTTTACTTCCACTTTGATTGGTGACTTGTATGTTTTGAACTATACCTCTTCCATTTACTGGTGCTGTGTAAACTGTAACAGCATTTGTAGTAGTTCCTGCAAAGAATGCGTTTTTATAAATATTAGCCATTTGTCGTATCGTACCATTTTAATGAACCAATAACACCATCATTATTAGATGCACCTTTAGCACATAAAGTTAGTGTGTCAGATACACCTGCTATTGTTTGTCCAAGTTGATATTCAAAATTAAAACCATCTCCAAAGTTTTCAATAGAAACTCCTTTACCAGATAAATAAGTTCTATTTATAATTGTTCCCCCTGTAATGGTTTTAGTACCGTCTAAATCATACTCTACATCATCAGAATAACTTGTGTATGAAAACGCTGTTGACGGAGTTGCGTTTTGTCTTAATTGTACTTCAAAGTCAGAGTTAGCTACAGCAGAAGCTATAAAACCTTGAGGAATAATAAGTGCGTAAGGTCTTCCTGATTTAATTCTAATGGTTCCTAAATTATAAAATGTACCAGCTGTTGTTAAAGTAACTCCAGCTAATGAAGCAGTTCCAATTGATTGAATAACTCCTTGTGGAGAATAGCCACCTTCAATCATACAAGAAGAACATACTTGTTGTAATACGGCTGCACCAGATATCGTCCCTGTCGTTTCTATTTCATATCTTATTGGTAAGTTTGCAGTTTGCATATAAACCGTATCTAAATTATTAGCATTATAAAATGTATGAGCAGTTATAAATTTTCCATCTATAACAAATCCAACTCTAACACTTCCCATTCCTAACCATTCATAATCTGTAAATAATATGGTTGCTTTAGTTGGATTTAAATCATATCCACTTGCTCCTGTACCATCTAACTTGTCACCATTCCAAGCTGACTGTGCAATTGGATCATCAACACTTGAACCTGATGTATAACTTCTTCTTACAATCTGATAACCAGTTCCCGTATCTTCAAAAAAGATTCCATTGTTTGCATCAAAAGTTCCAACACGTTGTTCTAATCCAGATTCTTGTGCATTCATTACAAATGTATTAAATATAAATAATGATTTACCTGGTTGATAAGACATAACTCTTTTGGATTGTCTTATTACTTTATCGCCACTAGCTGTAGTTACATTTAAATTAACTGTAGATTTATTTGCGGTATATGAAACTGTTCCTGATCCAGTTAAAGATTCATCAAAAAGATTATTTTTTGACATTACATTTGTACTATCAAAAATAGTAAATGGATTAGAAACTCTTAATCTTCCAAATGCATCATAAGCATTTGATCCATTTCCACCACCAATAACTGTTGGTTCTACATTAACGTTGTTACATCCTTGAGACATTAGCAACCATACCTTGTATTAAACCAAGTAAATCGTTCTACTTCTTGTTTAAGCTCTTCTTGAAAAGAAAAGTTTAATTGGTTCTTTAATGTTTCTAAAGATGCAGTAATTTGTCTTTGGTTAGTGACTTCATATTGTTCTTTAGGTTCTGGTATATAAACTGTAATCTTTGCCATTATCTTCTACCATCGGGTTGAAAATCAAACCTAAATAAACCTAATCTCCAGTTTTCATCAGTTGATTCGTTTTCTATTTTTAATGCAGCAAGTCTAGCTCTTGCTCTAGTATCAATTTTTTCTGTAGAAGAATTTATAGTAAAAGGGCCTAAAGGTGAAGATGAGGCAGTATTACTTGGATAGTCTCTTAAATCTAAAGTAATTTTAGCATTTCCTTGTAATATTTTAAAGTCAGGAATTAATCTTCTTATTTTTATGAAAAATTCTCCATCTCCATTTACATCTAAATCAAAATCTCCTGATTTAATATATGCTGAAATAGCAGTCGCATTACCATTAGCGTCTACTTCATTAACTCCTGTTTCGTGTTCGTAGTATATTGAACTTCCTTGATCAGCAGATATACCGTTAACAATAGGAAATGTTCCTGCAGAACTAGCTACAAATTTTGTAGCATAGGGTTTATCAAAAACTCCTTTATCTACATAAGAAGACCTAGCTAAAGATCCAGTAACCCATGTGCCTTCTAAATAATTATATATGACCATTCTATTTACAAATACACTATTTGCATCTGGGTAAAACCAAACTATTTCATTAAATAAACTATTATGTGATGCATAAACTTGTTGGTTTGCATTAAAATTTAAACCAAGATTATCTCCTGTTGTTTTAAAAACAAAATCTTCAACAAGACATTTTAATCTTTTTACTGATCCATCGTAAACAAAAAACGCTCCTTCATCTGACATCCAGTAAACAGTGGTATCTACAAACACCATTGAATTTTGTCCAAGCACTCCACAATTTGATCCAACTTGTCTTATAGAAAAAGTAAAAGGAGGGCCAACAAACTGTGCAATGTAAGCAGAAGTATCGGTTCCAATAAACGTGTAATCTTTACCTTGAACAGCACCTCTTATTTCACTTCCAGAATCTAATTGAAAAGTTCCTGCAGTATTTATAGATGTAGGTTGATAATCAGTTCTATCTTCTTGATCTGAAAATCTTATGAACATTTTATCTTGTGTAGAAGGAGATCCAATTGTTGTTTCAGTTCCTAAATGAAATAAATGCCTATCTCTATCCGATACAATAGTCATAACTGATTTTGTAGGATTATTTGCAATACTTGTTGCACGAGTTGTCAAAGCGGATGTATCAGCTGCAATAGGTGACCAGTTAAATGATCTTCCGTTATGTACAGTTGCTATTAATATTTGACCAAAAGTATCTAAAGACCATATACCAGGATAAATTAAAGTATTAGAACTTGATCTTGCAGTACCCCACGTTTCAGCTCCCCATGTGCTTGCTCCCCATCCAAAAGCTCCTGTTTGAACTAATGGGCCTACTTTTATATAAGGTAAAGGATCTAGTGTTCCGTCATTCGTGGCTCCTGTGCCTGTTTCTGCTGTAGGCATTTCAATTGTAAAAGTCGTTGTGCTTGGAATTGTTTTAACTTCAAATAAAACATCATCAAAATCAGTAGCCGTATAATCTGTTTGACCACCAGTAAAAGATCCTGCGTTTTCAAAAGTAATAATATCACCAATTTCTAAGTTATGTGCTGCACTTGTTGTAATAGTAACGGTTGTAGATCCATTAGTAGTTGTTATATCTGCACCCGTTTGTTGTCGATCAGGATCAATTGGAGTGATGTCATAAAATTCACCTGAATAATAAATATATAAGCAACGGTTAGTTCCAAGAGCTGAATACTTTCTTCCATCTAAATCAAACCATGTTATCTGTGCTCTTACTGAACCTATAAGAGTTTGTGAATTTAATTGACTCCACCCTCCTATTTTTTCAGGTTGACCCGTTCTAAAACGTACATTATCTCCATCTACCCAGTTATTTTCATTTTGGGTGTCTGTTAATTGTTTATTAAAACCAGGTCTAAATGGTATTTTTGTTAAAGCCATAAATGTATTTTACAATATAATTAGTATATAGTATAGAAGGTAATATGAGCACAATGAAAGCCAAAATAGTATGGTTTCCAGATAAATTATCTTCTATTACAGAGGATAGTCTTGAAAATAAAATAGACTGGGATCAAAAGCATTTAGAGACTGTTCGTAGATACATGAAAGAAGATGGATTACTATTTCCTGCTGTATTTAAAGATGATGAAATACACTGTGGTCATTATAGGTTTAGAGTAGCAAAAGAAATGGGTTTTGATGGTATTGAAGCTTATAAAGTAGATACCTTTGCAGAAGCCTTAAATTTGACTAAATTTACAGAGTTATGCTATAAGCACTACAAAGAATATAAAGAAAAAAATTACCTATGATTAAAGAGATTAATTTAGATTTCTTAAAAGAAAGTAATAAAAGAATTATAAACAATTTATATAAATTACAAAATTGGGGTTTTGGATTTGAATATCATCCAAGAAATGTAAATAGAAAAGATGGTGGTTTTACCATAATAACTTATAGCGAGGATGTCGATTATTTTAATAATGATATTTTAAATACTTACGTTGAGATAATTTTAGATGTTATTAAAGAAAAATATTTATGGCAATTTAAAAGAATACATAGTGTATTTTGGAATTGGTACCATCAAGGAAGTGTTACAGAATTTCATATTGATAGCCCTAAAGATAATATGTTTTCTATATTATATAATTTACATGATAATGATGGAGGCACTGAATTTAAAATTAATGATGAAAAAAAATTTTATAAATCAATAGATTCTCAAGCTTTACTTTTTCCTAGTAAATTATACCATAGGGGAGTTTCACCTAAAACTAATGAAAATAGATTTTCTTTAAACATAATAGTGGAGATATAATATGTATGAGTCATTAATAGAAGCAACTAAATTTCACGCTGTAAACCAAGACAATTGGATCGGTGAAGCATTAGCAGAATATAAACATCAAATTTTTAATTTAATAAAAGAGAATAATATTAAAACTATATTAGATTATGGTTGTGGTAAAGCAAAATTTCATTCTATTATATTTAATAATAAAAAAGTTCCAGGATCTCCAATGGGAATAAATATAACTCCATATGATCCAGCGGTTACACAATTTTCAAATAAACCAACTGGTCAATATGATTTAGTTTTATGTATTGATGTAATGGAACACGTTCAAGAAGATAAAGTGGATGAAGTATTAAAAGACGTATTTACTTATAGTAATAAAGTATTTTTAACGATTACCTGTTATCTAGCAAAACAAATTTTAACTAATGGAAAAAACGCACATTATACTATTAAAGATCCAGATTGGTGGAAAGAAAAATTAAAACCTTATGATGGTAGTTATATTGTAGTGTTTCAAACAAAACCTAAAAGGGGTGGTGATGTAGTTAATAAAGAAGAATGGAAACCAAATAAAACTACAATAAAGAAATTAGAAAGTAATGATAAAACATTAGATGAAACTCAAAAAGAAAAAGCACAATTATTAAATGATTAATTTAATAGATAAAAATAATAAATTAAATGAAACTAGAAATACTTTACATATTACATACCCTAGAACTATAGACATAATATTTGGACATTATCCATATCCTGAAATAATTCATAATTTTATTTTAAATATAAAAAATAATTTAGACCCAAATCTTGAAGGATATACAAATGTTAAAGGAGGCATGACTAATTGGAATCATTTTTTAGACAATACATATTTTAAAAATTTTATTGTTTATTTAATAAACAAACATCAAATAACGAATTCAAGTATTTTTGAATATTTTTTAGAAAAATTTGAAGTAATTAATGCTTGGGGAAACGAAATAAAATCAGGAGATAGTTTAAAATATCACACTCACCCTTGTCTGCATGGTATACTATATTTAACAAAAGGATGTGATTTATATTTACCTGAATTAAATTTAAAAATAACACCTGAACCTGGAGATTATTATATATTTCCACCTGAAATATTACATGGTTTTGATAAATATATAGGAGAAAAAAACAGATATAGTTTAATTTTTAATATAAATTCAATTGATAATGCATTTAAATTTAATAATAAGTTAGAAGAGAAAAATGACAGAAAAAACAGTTAACATAAATAATTTTATAGGTGTATATGATAATTACATTACCAAAGAAGAATGTAATAAAGCAATTAAATTATATGAAGACCAATATAAATTTAATAATACTATTAATAGAATAGGTGGAGAAAAAGCATCAATATTACAGAAACAAGACCAACAATTTTTTGCTCAGGCATTTAATTTAGATGTTTGGTGGGAAGATTTAAAATCTATGGTGTTAAATTTTGATTTAGCATTGAATCATTATGTTAAAAATACTGGATGTGCGGATGCTTATGGTCAAGAAAAATTTTTCTATACTAGTTTAAAAATACAGAAAACCTTACCCACTGAAGGTTATCATGTTTGGCATCTTGAACATAATAAAGGTTTTGATAATGAACCTAGAGCATTTGTATTTTCAATATATTTAAATGATGTAGAAGAAGGAGGAGAAACAGAATTTTTACATTTTTCAAAAAGAGTAAAACCTAAAACAGGTAGAATAGTTATATGGCCTGCAGGTTTTCCATATGTTCATAGAGGTAATCCACCTCTATCTGGTGAAAAATATATCTTAACATCATGGATGATGTTAAGATAAAATGAATTTTACTGAATTTATTGTAGAAATAAAAAATGTTATAAATCCTAAATTTATAAAACAAATTATCCCTTTAATAAATAAAAAATCTAAAAAAAATTTAACAGTAATAGACGGATTAAATAAAAATATAAGAAATGTAAAAGGATATCATTTAAATTTTGACACTCCTACTAATATTTTTTATTGGAATTTAATAAAAAAAGAAATAGAAAGACTTTACACATTTTATAAAGTTAAGTTTCCTAAAATGAACAGCAGCAAAATTAATCAGATAGATTTATTAAAATATACACCAAATGGTAAGTATGACATACATATAGATCACTATACTAATTCACCTAGATGTTTAAGTGTTATTATGAATTTAAATAATAAATATGAAGGTGGAGATTTAATTTTTACAGATCAAAAAGAAAAAGAAATTAAAAGACTTAAACTTGAAAAAGGTTCTATTGTATTTTTTCCAAGTAATTTTATGTATCCACATGGTGTTGAGCCTATAACAAAAGGAACAAGATATAGTATAGTTGCATGGCTACAATAAATTGTAAATTAATAAAAAATTTTTTTTCAAAAAAAGAATTAAATATTTTTAGTAAATATTGTTTTAATAAATTAGATGAAAATAAAAATTATAGAATAGACACACAATCATTTTCACCTGCATGGTATAATGATTCCTTAATGAATTCTTTGCTAAATGTAAAATTACATGAAGTTGAAAAAGAATGTAATTTAAAATTATTTCCAACATATGCATACTGGAGATATTATGTTTTCGGTGCAACTCTAACTAAACATACGGATAGACCAGCATGTGAAATATCAATAACAGCATGTATTAAAAAATATGACGATTGGCCAATAGTTATTGAAGATAAGTATTTTGAATTAAATGAAGGTGATGCAGTTTTATACGCAGGCTGTGATCAAAAACATTGGCGTCCAGGTATGTATAAAGGTGAAGGAATAGCTCAAGTTTTTTTACATTATGTAAATAAAAATGGGCCTAATAAAGATCATGCTTATGATCAAATAAATAAAAATTTAATTTATGAAGAATAAGAAGTAGGTTTTGCACCTAATCTAGTAATTTTTTCAGCTTGAGTTTCAGCAGAACTACCATCTTCATTAGTTAAATTATTTTCATCCCAATCAGATTGTAATTTAGCTAGATGAGCTGCATCCCATTTATTAGAAAACTGACTAATATCCCCAATATTTGCATCTGCAAAAGATGAGTGTGGGGTTGTATCTCTATATTCCACTTCATCTGAAGTAACTAAATTTCCATATTGAATTGCCCAAATATTTGAAAACTTAGGATCGTTCCAAAAAGTATCATCATTAATTTTATAACCAATACCTTCAGAAGCTCCTTCAGCATAATTTTTTATAACTGTTTTATCATCAAATACAATTGTCCAATTTCCGTTAGTTGCCATTTTATCTCCTAAGTTTTTATAATATAAATTACTGTTAAATATGGTTGAACAACAGAAGTTGCATCTCCTGAAAAGTTTGCACTCATGTTATGAGAGTGTCCACCACCACTACCTTGATTACCAGTATTTGCAGTTGATAAAGGTTCTCTACCTTTTCCATATGTATTAGTTATAGTTAACATATTACCACCACCAAATTGTTTACCAACATCATGAGAATGCGAAGCAAGTTGTGCTGTTGATAACGTTGCATTTGCTGTTGCACCACCAACGTTTCCAGTTGATGTTACCGTGTTTGCTCCACCAGTTGATCCTAAATTTTTAGTTCCTGATTTTCCAACGGCTACGTTATCTTGTAAATCTGGTACATTGAAAGTTGTTGAACCATCACCTGATCCATAAGTTGTACCAACGATTGCAAATAAATCCGCATATGTTGCTCTTGAAACTGCAGAACCATTACATTCTAAAAATCCTGATGGCACAGAAGAATCTGACCACGGCACAATCGTTGCTGTTGGGATACCTTCAATACCTGTAAGGTTAGCTCCGTCAAAATCGTATTTAGTTGCTTCGTAATTTGCCATAATTATTTATCCTTATATGTCCAACCAACTGTTGCATCACCAGAATATACTAAAGTAAATCCTGCACCTTCAGTATTAACTGTTAAATCAGCTGCTGAGTTTGTTATATTAGAACCATTTCTACCAACTGTAAACGCATTGGTGTCAAAAGTATATTTTGAATCTACAAATGTTACCTCATCTCCTGTTGCGGGTGAAGCAGGTAAAGTTATTGTTAAAGTTCCTCCAGAAGTATCTGCTAAAATTTGAGCACCTGGTTGAACTGTTTCAGCTGAAGAGATTGCTCTCCACTTTTTAAACTCTAAATCTTTTACAATGTCAGTTCCATTTGCATGACAAATATAAGAATGTCCTTCACATAATAAAAATCCTGTTTGTCCTGTCACTTTAAATGTTAAAGTAAATCCTGCGTGATCAGTGCCATCAATAATATTAAAAAACTTTTCAATTCCTGTAGGAAAATTTACAGTTCTATTTGCTGCTAATGTTCCTGTAAATTTCAAAGTCATATTTCTTGCATTTGAAATTGTTGCATCGGTCATTGCTAACGTAACATCTGCTGAAGCTACATCTATTTCTTGGTATCCCGCAACTGATTGTTGAATTAAATTTAAATTTGAATTAGTTTTATCACCCCATTGACCAGCGTTTTCGCCAGTCACCATAAGTTCAATACCGAGTTCTGAATAACTTGATGTCATAAAATTTTTCCTTTATTTAATTATAAGCCATTAAGCAGCTAAATCAACCTCTGTCCAAGTTACAGTGGTTCCAGTGTTAACCTCAGCCCATGCAATAATATTAGGCGAGCCTGTGGTAATTGTCAATCCTATGCCATTTGGAATAACAGTTGCGGATCCAACTCCTGTAATTTGACCTACAGAATACGTAGCTGAAGATCCTGTAGCATCATATTTAGATACTGGAATAATATCTCCTATAGATCCTGTTAAAGCAATACCTGTTAATGAAACATTAGCATCTCCAGTTGTATCTTCATTACCAATAAATGTACTTAAAGATACTCCAGTTAAAGGAACTTCTTGGATAGTGCCTGCAATAGCGTCTCCTATTGCTGAAGTTGAAGCAAATAAAGTATCATCAGCAGATTTAATAACAGTAGATCCATTAGCCCCATCAAAGTGTAATAAAAATTGTGTATTAGAATCAAATGAAAAAGCTTGAGTTGGTTCAGTGAAACTTGAGCCCCCGTATCTTGCAATATCTGAAACTCTAAACTCATCTATGTAACCATCAAAATCACCAAAACCATTTTTTCCAATACTAAATAGACCATTATCAGGTTTATTACCTGTAGAAACTGTATCTTCTAAAGTTCCGTTTTTATATATTCTATGAGTGTTGCCTTCTCTTTCATAAGATAGCATAGTCCAAACACCAGCAGATACTGTAACTGAAGTAGTAATAATTGTTGATGGGTTTATAGTCCAATAAACTTGATTACCTAATAAATAGGATTGTTCTGTTGTGCTTGTTCCTGATTGCCAAATGCCTTTATAACCTGTAACGTTGTCAGGTCTAATCCATAAATCAATTGTAAAATCACCAGAGCTTAAATCTAAATTAGTTGTTGTCTCAATGTAATCATCAGTACCATCTAATAATAAAGATGCTGTTCCAAATTTAGCTTGTGCAGTTGAAAGTTGTGCATTGCCTTCGGCAGTAAAATTAAATAAAGGTTCTTGGTTTGTTACTTGTACATTAGCATGCCCCTCTAATGTAACTGTACCTAAATCTTGAGTTAATAAGAAACTATGTGCAATTTCGTTATCAGAGTTTGCTGAAGTACCTACAGGTGTAATAGCAGTCTGTAAAGAATTTCCATCGACTTCAACAACTACATCTGTAAATGCGTCTTCATTACCTGTTACTACTGATAAAGAGATACCTTGTAATTGAACTGAATAATTATCTCCCCAAGCAAAACTTCCCCAAGTTTCTCTTCCCCAACCTTCTCCTATTAAAAATTGATCATCGATTGTAGCCGTTCCAATATTTGTAGAAGAAGATATGCCAGAAACAGGAACACCTATTCCTATTCCTTCATTACCTGTAACAATATTAAATTGTATTCCTGTAACTGGAACTTCTGCGGATGCTCCTGCAACAGCGTCTTCTATAGAAAATGTAGATGATATTCCAGATACACTTACATTAGCGTTAGCTGAAGTTGTAGATGTACCTATTGAAGTTGAAGCGGCAACGGATGAGACTAAAACGGTTTCGTCAGATAGGTCTCCCCAATCTGATGCACCCCATGTTTTATTACCCCATCCTGTTGCCATTTCATAACCTAATCAAATTACGATATTCTTATAATCGCTTGTGTATCGTTTGCATCAGGGAACTGTACTGTAAAAGTTCCTGCTGTTGCTGTTTTGTCTCCACCAAAGTCTAATACTGCAACTGCTGTATTTGAGTTTGATGTATTGTATATCAAGGCTCCTCTTGCAGTTAAAGTAACTCCTGTGAAAGATAAATCATTGAAATCAACGAAAGCTGTTGTTCCGTTTACTGATACTAAAGCATTAACTAAGGCACCACCACCTTGAGCATACTGACCTGTGTCTCCAACTTGACCGCCTGTGCTGTCGCCAGGGTAAGCAGTTGTATCTGCACCAATAGTTGCTGTGTTGTCGTATAATGCTAATTTAAATACATCTCCCGTTGAAGGTGTAAAGTCATGTTCTGCTTTAAGCATTTCTTCCTTAAAGCTGTTACATATTGCGTTTGTTGTAATTGCCATATTTTCCTCCTATAAATTTGTTATGGCGATGGAGAAGGTACCTTAATTCTAGGAACCCCTTCATCGTATTCTCCTCGTCTTCTTCTTCCCATTTGCTGTAATGCAAAACCTTGCATGCTATCATCATACTGGCTTTTATAGAGGTTGTACATATCTGCAGGGCCTTTTAAGTAAGAAAAACATTCTTTTAAAACGCCATATAATAGTAATCCATCTTGATAAGTAGAAAGATAAGTAGAATTCGTTGATGTGAAGTGTTTTGGGTCTATAATAAAATTTAATTGTACTTGATAAGTTGAATCAGGAGTTGGTGCCACAACCGCATTAAAATCGTCCCACATTGCATAATATTTTGGTAGTCCTGTTGCACCAGAATTATTGTATTCTGATATAAAACTTGTATCTCTTTTTTCTAAAAAATATCTATCGCCTGACCCATCAAAAACTTGAAGGGATCTTACTACTACACAGTCAGAAGGTAATGATATATATCTTTGACCAGTAACAAAATTAGCAGTTGAATATTTTCTTAAATCGTCATAATCAACTTTAGCGGCCACATCTAATTCTACTTGTCTTATAAATTGATCAATAATAGAATCTGTTAAAACATTAGAATCCACTTCAGTATAGTTTCTAACTTGTGTTAAAAAATCTGAATAACTAATAGCCATTATGAAATCTCCACTGTTACTTGACCAATATTAGAAATTGCTTGTCTACCTCTATTTTGTGCAGATCCATCATCAGGTTGCATGCCAGTAGAACTAAAAGCAAAATCTCCTGGTAATGTTAAATTAGCAACAATTCCCCCACCTCCACCAGATAAAACTGTAAATGTCTGAGGTCTTGCATTCATTAATGCTACACCATCAGCACCTGGATTTCTAGGATCTAGTTGAGGATGTTTAGGTTCAAATTCTGATATATGGACAAATGCTCCTGTCCATTCCTTTACCATTTCTCTATATGGGAAAGCTTGGCCAGAACGATCTGATATTGCTTGTGCGTATTTTCCTGATGCTCTAGTTGCCATTATACGCCATCTCCATAAAATGTTTGAGGTGAAATATAAACTGAAGTTCTTTGTCCATCTTCATTTAATGCTCTTTGTAATTCATCTTCATACGCCAATCTTAAACTTTGTGTTGCACTTGGATTACTTAAAAAAGATAAATAGTATGCTAAACCAGAAACCATGCACGGTATAAATCTGTATGCAATATCTGCGGTATTAGTAAAAGCACCTGCATCTTCAATTCTGTTAATAGTATAATATTTTAAGTGTGTATATGTTGTAGCATCTGGTGCAATGTATAAATTGATAATTGGTGTAGTTTGTCTATCAACAAAATATTGTGAAGGTTGTCCTGTAGTTCCTTTGTTAGGCAACGCAGCATAAGCTGATCTATCTATCTTTGTTAAAGATATATCATTTGTTGATGTAGTTACCCCTGAAGTAGTTGAAATATAAGCTTCTAATACATCTGATACATTTGTTGGAACTGTGTATGATATTGTACCAGCAGTTAAAGCTTGTGTTTGTAATTCAACTTTCCAGAGATGAACGCCACGATTACCCCATTCTGAAAATAAAATATTTAAATTTCTTCTTGCTCTTTTTAAATCATTACCTGAATTTGTTCGAACTCCGCATCTATTAAATGACTCTTCAATAATATCGTCTATGTTTAAATCGAATGATGTTGTTCCTGAAGTAGCCATTATAATAAATCCTTATAGTATTTAATTGAACCACCTTTAGAAGCAGCTCTTACACATTGTCCACCAACATTTACAAATCCTGGAGGACAAGTAATAGTATTGTCTCCGCCTCTACCACTCATTTCTTTTAATTTTTGTGTAGTGGCTGATACTATTGGCATACCCATTGCTTTTCTTCCAACTGCAGTATCTCTAACTGCACCAAGTACATTAACTACACCTGCACCTGGTAAAACATTAGCAAAACCTAATGACTTTTGTCTTGCTGCTAAATTATCTTTAAACGATGTTATTGATTCAGTAGGAATTCCAGGATCAACAGGGCCAGTTATTTTTTTTTCTTGGTAGTTACCAGGTCTTTCTACAGGGCCAGCTTTAGCTGCTCCAGCAGGAGTATCTTTTCTACCCCCTTGGTAGCCTCCACCACCTCTGAACTTTTTTACTTTTAATTTTTGTCTGGCCATGCATATCCTTTATTACATTAAGTCTTTATAGTAATCCATTGATTTACCTGGAACTAAATTCTCATCTTGTAATCCCATACCAGATTGTCTAGCAGCTCCATAACCCTGTTTCATTTCACCACCTTTAGCTTTTTTCTTAACTATATCTCTTACATCTTTTGCATCTGGGAGTTTAATTGATTTTACATATTTAGAAAACTTATCCTCTTCTTTTTTACCTGTAACCATTGCACCTTTTTTAGCTTTCATCATTTTGAAATCTTCTCCAGTAATTTTACCATCTTTATTTTTATCTAATTTTTTTTGACCGCCTTTAAGCATTTGTCCTCCTTTATTGTATTTTTTCATCATACCTCCACCCATTTTTTTTGTCATACCTTGGGGTTTAGTATTTTCCATTCTTTTTTCTTTTTCAGAAAAAACTTGTGATGGACTTCTTCCTTTTAATCCTTTATCACTAATTCTTCCTGATCCTTCTTTTGAATAACCACCAGGTACTTTTTCAATAGATCCACCTGTTGATTTATTTTTAGGTTTTATTTCTTTTGGTTTTAAAGGTTTACCACCCTTACCTGTAGGTTTAACAACAACCATTGTAAATGTATATTTCTTACTCATAGGTCTATCATACCCCCATAGTATTTCTTTGTAAATGTACTAACATTTGTAGGTTTTCCACCAGGATTACCTGCTGCTCTTTTTCTCTTTACAGCACTCGCCTTTTCTGACTTTGTCATTGCTGTGGCTTTTGCAAGTGGTACGCACTTGGGGTATTTCCTCTTCGAAGAGCCACCTGACGTAGATCTCCCACAAGGTTGATATTTTCCATTTTTTTGCTTGGCTCCAATATCTACCCATTTTTCTGAAAACCATTTCTTTAAACCTTTCTCAGCCATTAAAGTAAATCTTTGTAATAATCCTCATAGGATTTGTTTGAAACTTTTTTACCCCCTATTTCAGATTTTATATATGAACCATTGTACTCTGTTCTTTTTTTATATTCTTGATCTGTTTCAGTTGTCATTCTAGGTCTATGTGTTTTAGCATGATCTATAATTGATCCTTTAGAATATGTTTTAGCACCTTCAGGTCTCATGTAAGTTTTTGGAAACTTTTTTGCAGGATCAAATTTTTTACCATCAACGATAAACGGATCTCCAACATATACAATATTTTTATTACCCATAGCCATATCTCTAGCTTTAGGCATTTTTTTCTTTTGTTTTTTCTTTTGCTCTTCAGACATTTTTAATCTCCTTACACCAGAAGAACTTGCAGCACCAGAACCTGCAGATCCTCCGCTTTGCATTTTTTTAGGGCCCCAATCTTTTCTTCTTACACCAGATGGGTCTTTTGCTTTACCTGCACAAATTTTAGATGCGTATGCGTTAGCATACGCTGAGGGATAAACTTTAAATTTTCTTTTAGCGGCCGCTTTGC